>TARA_R110002050_G_scaffold300749_1_pt1 | contig 14306 bp, 13 predicted proteins | sample TARA_R110002050 | Tara Oceans TARA_R110002050 (sample SAMEA4396988) | marine metagenome | biome: Polar Biome; feature: [DCM] deep chlorophyll maximum layer (ENVO:01000326); material: water (ENVO:00002006), including particulate matter (ENVO:01000060) such as... | depth 25 m
TCATAATCAGGTGGTCCCTGGTTCGAGCCCAGGTGGGACCACTTTCATAATCCGTAGAAGGCTGATAATCAGCAATCTACGGATTTTTTGTTTTCAAAAGGGACAACATTGGGGACAACCAAAATTGTAAAAGTCTATATCTTCACATAGTTGGATTGAGACTTGGTTTCAATATCAATAGTCATAGTTTTAAGTATAACTTATAAAATTGATACCTCATGAACGCTAAGGATGTTTATATTGTAGCCAAAGCGCTATGCCAAGAGGAATTTATTAAACTTTATGCGATGTTAGGTGAAGATGTTTCCCATAGCATTAAATCGCAGAAAATTAAAAAGACGGCCCTTATCACGAATGAAGAAGTGCTACGGTACTTGATTTCGACAGTATTTAGTAAATACAAGAGATCTTAATTAACAGTAGCCATTATGATTGATAGGAACAGACTATAAGTTTATTGGGGGTCTATTTTTCTTCTCATTTATTCAACCTTTTAAAAAACTTTTTGAGCATATAGTCTTTGACCAAAAGGCCGAAATCCTTAATCCTTATCGTTCAGTATCTTCGTGAATATGTCTTGTTTTTGCTCCTTTCTACCTGTAAGTTTATCCATAAAGGCATCGTCAAAACCGAATTCAAAATACCCACTTCATTAAATGTAGTATCAAGGTATAAAAATATGCAGTTATAAATCGCTATTCAATATGCCTAAAGTATAATGGCCATTTATCAGGATATCACCCCATCAACGGCCAATCTTTATATTGCCCTTCGGCCTGTTCCACTACCTCTTTTAACAGGTTATCCAATTCAGAGAATGGGATCTTACCTCGCAATTCTTTTTTTACCGCCAAACGTATCGCTGCCCTGGCATCTTCTTTCTTGGTCCAATCCAGTTGTAGATTTTTCTTTACTGAAGCTACAACGGAATGTACCAGGTCTTGAATAGGGCCCTTTACGTTTAATAATTTTTCATTGGCGGACAACAAGTCATAAAATGCAAGTTCGTCCTCTGTAAGGCCTAATTGTTTTGTTCTTACATCATCTTGCTGAAATTCCTGGGCAATATCCAACAAGTGCTTAATGGCTGCTATAGAATCCATGCTGTTCTTATGGTACTTTCCCAATACCTTTTCCAGTTCATCCCTGAGGTTTGTCATTTTATGAATGTTCTTTACCATCCGTACTTTTAGTTCATCATTGATAATCCTCCGCAGCAATTCAATCTTTATGTTCTCCTCTCCTTTTTCCTTGACAATCGCCTGAAAACGATCATCGATTATGGAAATATCAATTTTATCCAAATTGTACATTTTGGCAAGGTCTACAATTTCTTGGGAGGCGAGACTCTTGCTTATTAAGTCCTTGATACGTTCGTTCTTTTCCCGTTGGGCACCCGGTGGTGTTTTTATTTTTCGGATCAACACCCTAAATTTTTGGATGATGGCCACTTCTTCCTGGATCTCCCATATTTTGGGGTCAGAATTGGTCATTGCCATTAATTCGGTTAGTTTGCGTTCCTCCTTTAGAAAAGCATCGGTTATGGCATCTGACTGTAATAGGCTATTCAATGTTTGCTTGGTCCATTGCATTAATTCGGTTTCAGGCTTGGCTTCTATTTGTGACTGGTCAAAATCTCCTACTAACCCTTTTGTAACAATAAACTGTTCCAAACAGACTGCTACCGCTGCATCCAAATCTATGGTAGGTTTGCCTGCTCCCCCACTCCCGGTATATTTTTTTGTGGCTTCTGCCAAATAGCCGGATATACCAATAAAATCTACTACTAGGCCATTGGGTTTGTCCTGAAAGACGCGGTTTACCCTTGCAATGGCCTGCATAAGGTTATGGCCTTTCATTATTTTATCTACATACATGGTATGCGCACAAGGGGCATCAAAGCCCGTAAGCCACATATCCCTAACGATAACCATTTTTAAAGGATCTTCTGGAGTACGGAAACGCTTTTTAATGGCTTCCATATTGTCTTTGGTACGTACATGGGGATTCCAAGATTCGGGATCCTTTCCTATGTTCGTGGTCATGATAACCGCTATTTCCGGACAATTGTCCAGTTGCGTAAGAGCATCATACATTTTTACGCAATTACGGCGGCTCATACAGACTATCATAGCTTTGCCGTCTAATGTCTCTATACGGGCATTAAAATGCGTTAAAACATCCTTGGCAACACGTTGTATCCTATCTTCAGCACCTGCAGCATCTTCAACAGCAGCCCACACCGAATTGGAAGCGTCTTCCTCACCTTCGGCTACTTCCTCCAATTCTTGGGTGTATTTTGCCTTGATATTGAGCGGTACCATTTTAGGCTCGTAATAAATGGGTACGGTGGCGCCATCTTCCACTGCCTGTTTTATGTCATAGGTGTGTATGGTTTTTCCAAAAACTTGTTCGGTATCAGCATCCTTACCATCAACCGGAGTTCCTGTAAAACCTATAAACGATGCATTGGGGACTGCCTTACGGATGTTTTGTGCGAAGCCGCCATCCTTAAACCCGTATTGGGTACGGTGGGCTTCATCGGCCATAACAATCAGGTTATATCGTTCTGACAGTACAGGGTGTGTTTTTTCTTTACCGTTTTCCTCCTCTTTTAAGCGGAACTTCTCTATAGTGGTAAAAATAACACCACCACCATCTGTACTAAGTAAACTTCTTAATTCGTCCGTAGTATTAGCATGTTGTACATCACCTACCAAATCCTTACATAGTACAAAATTCTCATATAGCTGTTGGTCCAGATCATTACGGTCTACTTGTATTACGATGGTAGGGTTTTTTAATTCCGGTAATTGGCGCAATATCCCTGTTAGAATAGCCATAGAAATACTTTTCCCAGAACCTTGGGTATGCCAAATAACCCCTAGCCTACCATCGCCCTGTGGTTTTATATTTTCCAAGGTGGAGGATACTGCTTTGGTAATGCCCCAATATTGATGGTATTTGGCTCCCTTTTTTATTATCTTACCATTATGGTCTTCATGGAAAATAAAGTTTTGGATATAGTTCAACAGTGTTTCTTTAGTAAGCAGTCCCTTAATTAAGGTTTCTAACTGTAGGTCATCATTTTGTTTTGCTTCCTCTCCGTCCAGGCTTTTCCAAGGCGCAAACCATTTTATAGACGAACTATACATACCATGCAAGGCCTCTAAACCGTCCGAAACTACCGTTATGGCATTGTAATCGAATAACTGTGGAATGTCTTTCTTATAATGCTGTATTTGGCCAAAGGCATTTTCCACGCCTACATTTTGATCAAACAAATTTTTAAACTCAAACACCACTAAAGGCAAGCCGTTGATAAAAATAAGGACATCTGTACGGCGAGTGTTTTTACCTATTATAGTGACTTCATCAGCACATATAAAACTGTTATTGGCTGCATTGTTATAATCTATGGGGTAAATGTGTTTGGCATTTTCTTTGCCCTGGGCATCTTTCCAACTAACTGATATACCTTGGGTGCTTTTGCGGTGAAAATCCCTATTACGGTTATCTGTATACATCCCTTGGTGTTGGGTAAAACTTGCCATGGCCTCGTTAATGGCAGTGACAGGAACATCTAGGTAATAACGTTCCAGAAAACTCCTAAGCTCCTCTTCCAAAACCACCTTTTTAAGGTCTCGATTCAGACTGTTACCAGTTTTATGGGTGTAGCCTAGCTCTTGAAGCCATGATATGGCAGCATTTTGCACGGCAGCTTCGGTAAATATGGTCATAATACGTTGGCTATGGTTTCTTCAAATTCCTTTAAACGCACTTCTCCGTTAATTAGTTTGGGCAATATGGTATCTCGCAAATTGGTAAGGGTTTCGTTCTCTATCGTGTTTTGCTTTATTTTCAAAAACATTGGGTCTATCAAGGATGCTAATTCTTTAACCAACGCACTAGGAGGGCATACTATTTTTGTTGTGCTAAAGGATGAAGTTGTAATCGTATCGAAAACCGAACCGTATGATATTCTTTGAAATCTGTCAACTAAACGGGTAATTAACAAATAGATTAAGCCTGGAGAATAATCACCACCATTTGAATTAAGCCCAAAACATGATTGATTTATTGCCATTGGTTTGGCTATCATACCCAATTTACCAACGGAACCTCTTGCAACTATTATAACAGAATCTTCAGGCAATATTTTTGCAGCACTATGCTTAAGCCCTTTTTCCGAAATTGTTCTTTCAGTTGAAGTTGTATAGATACTGCCGGAATTTGCTAAATCTTTGGCAGAAACCCAAGGAATATTTCCATTCCAGTATTCTTCAACTTTGGTTTTTGGCGTACCTCCTGTAAGTAAATCTGTTATTTCTAATAACCCTTTTGTCTCCCAACCTTCAGGAATATCGCCCAATTCGGAAGGCACGAACTTGCCATCTTGAAATTGGCCAAAATCGACAAACCAGTGGTTATAGAGGGCCATGGCCATTTCCTCCAGGGTGCGGTTCATTGCGAGGTTGTTTTCTATTTTATCGTCTAAGGCAGAGAGAATGCTGGCGATGGCGTGTTGTTCTGTGATTGGAGGTAAAAAGACAGACATATTGTTAATGTCATCCTTGCCAATATTCTGCTGAGCAGATTGAGTTTGCCTAGCAAGCAGTTGATTAAAAAAATAATCGGAACGCAGAAAATGATATAGAAAATCTTTAGAAAGTATTTTTTCGTCTTGAGAGAAAAAATTACCAACACGGTAGTTTTGAAGCACCAATTCATCTGAATTAAAGCGTGCTATTTTTCCAATAGTTGCACCTGTTAAGGCCATTAAAATATCCCCTTTGTTTAATACAATTCTATCAAATTGAGATATTCTATTAGAATCTATAAAGGAGCATGCCGAAAGGTCAATTGAACCGTTTGCCTTTATTTGTGTTATTTTGAAAATACGAATTCCCTTCTCCGTGTAATCATAGTTTCTAAATTGATAACCATGTCGCAATTCAGCAATTTTACTGAATTCAGAAATTTCCCAATTTGACGGTATTTTAAATTGACTAAGCGGCATAATTTTCTAGTTCTTCAAGTTGCATAATATCCTAAGCTTTTATGTTTTCCAGTTTTTGGGTATTTAGAACGTGTGTTTTTCGGTGATTCCTTTTTTGATAGCTTCAATAATACGTTGTGCAAATGCAATATTTCGGTCCATTGCGGTGGCAATGGCTATAGATATGGGCCCTGTTTCGGTTGCCAATTCGGCTTCGAACATATTTAAAATACTTGTTCTCAATTCATCATTTAATTGTAACACCTGTTGCATTTTTCTGCCCATAACCTGTGCTGCTGCTGTACCGGTCTCAAAGTCTTCGGTATTGAACAAATCCGCATGCACTGAATCTTCTATAAACAGTTCAGGTTCATAAAGCGGCCATGCCGTTTCTAATAATTCAGCAATATCACCAAGGTCTTTGGTTCGGTCAGGTTTCTCAGACCAGGCAATCAATTTTAAAATCACCAAACCATGTGATGGGCTAACTGGTATACTAAAACCTTCTGGGTGTTCAAACACTTCGGTGGCGGAGGCGACCTCGGTCATGCCAACAGTCGAGAGTTCTAATTGGCGTTCTGTAAAAGATACAGTATAGTCTTGTGCAATTTGTCCATAGGGCAAAAGGTCTATTATCGTATTGGACTTGGTATAGAAAAGCCTATAGGGCATTCCGCTATTGGCGGTTTCAAAACCTTCTTTTATCAGGTGGTTTTTTAGCTTTTCAAAACGGGCATGGTCTGGTACCATTACGGCAAAATCAATATCCGCTGTTGTCCTGCTGGGCTTTGCACCGGCTCTGTATAAAGCAACATCCCTGGCATTCGCGCCAATAAGATAGTAGGTAATGCCATTGGCCACAAAAACAGTGTCCAAAATCTGATAGACTTCTTTATGGTTGGCAAAAGAATACTTTTTAAAGCTTTGGGGCGATGTACTCATTATATATTATTTGTGCGGTTTCTATATTTCTGGGGTCACCAGAATGTATTAATTGGGCGTATATAATGAGTGGGTTTACAGTATTTTTGGCTTTTGATATATCATCAGGATTAATAATACTGACTACACTGTGATTGCCCCAAAACGGTTGGTAAATTGTTATTTTTCCATTCGGATTTGGCACCAGTTTTAAGGTGGTTAGTATTTCTTGTTTGCTAAATTTGGTAAACAAAGTATATTTTTCAGGATGTAAATAGTTGGTTAGTAAAGCTGCTCCTGGTTCACCTGCCCACCAAACTTTGGGTATAAGAAATTTATCCTCCCAATGTTCTTCCAAATCTCCAGTAAATGAATAGGTGCCGATCTTATTATTAGGCAGTATTTTTTCATTGAGTAGGGGAATCCATCGTTCCAATAGTTCTTTTTTGCGTACAAGTTGATACTTTTTGTCTTTATTCCAATGTACTAAAAAGCCTTCATCAAATAGACCATTTATTATTTTACTTACGCTGCCTAAAGATATACTGCTAATATGTGCTAAGCGGCGAACGGTTTCATTTACTTCTTCTGGCCTATTTAAGAATTGGAAAATTAATTGAGCGCCAGCTTGTGTAAATATTTTTGAGCTTTCTGAGGCAATGGGTTTTGCATTTTGCTGTTCCACATATACTTTTAATTGTGGCAGTTCTATATAGGCGTTACCGTAACTATCCAAGTAATTCGTCTTATTAGTTTTCAGCTGCTTTTTGGCTTTAGGTGTTATGTATTTTGCAGCAACTAATAAAGGATTCTGTGATTGCACATTTAGAATAATGGGCACATTGTGGGGCCTAACTTCATTTTTAAAAAACACACTTACCTCTTTGCCATTTATAGCAAAGATGGGTAATTCATTAGCTTCTGGGGGGCTTATAAATGTAGCTTCAATATCCAATTCGAGGCTATCAATAAATTCCATAAAATATTGAAAATCTAGCAACATGTTCATTTTTTTATCTTGTTCACGGAGCATGAACAATGTATTATGATGAACAAATATACGAAATATTTCTCTTTGTTCATTTTTTTAGTTTGTTCATGTTACATGAACAATTAGTTTTAGTGAACACTGTATTTAAAATTTAGCAAAATTCGCCAAAATCTGTTGCTTTAAAGCCTCCCCCTTTTCAAACTGTTCCACTAAGGTATCTCTCAGAGTTTCCATCTTTTCTTCAAAAGGGATGCCATCATCTACTTCGGCCTCTGTACCTACATAGATACCAGGAGTGAGTTTGTAATCTTGCTTCTGTACTTCTTCCAAGGTGGCGGCTTTGCAAAAACCGTCAACATCTTTGTAGGTTTTACCTACCGTACGCCAAGCATGATAGGTATCCGCAATTTTATCAATATCAGTATCCTCAAAAACACGGAGTTTACGACTCGCCATAGTGCCCATTTTAGCGGCATCCAAAAACAGGATTTCGTCCATGCGTTCACGATGCTCACCATCTTTGCCATCCCGGTTTTTACTGAGAATAAACAGACAGGCAGGGATACCTGTGGTCAAGAACAGTTTGTCCGGCATACGAACAATACAATCGATCATGCCATTATCCACCATGTACTGTCGCACATTCTTCTCTCCTTTGGTATTGGAGGTCATGGCACCGTTCGCCATCACGATACCTGCGGTACCCGTATCGCTAAGGTGGTTCCAGAAGGTCTGCATCCACATATAATTGGCACTGCCATCGGTTGTGAATTCTTCCCTTGGGCCAAAAAGGCGTGGGTCGTTTTCCGGTAAATCTTCCGGGTGCCAATTACTCACATTAAAGGGTGGGTTGGCAATGACAAAATCGGCCTTCAAATTTGGGAATTTATCATCGAGCAAGGAGTTTCCCAATTTAATATCAAACGAAAGGTCACGCAACAAGAGGTTCATAAGGCACAAACGTAAGGTTTGAGCGGTCATTTCTTGACCGTAAATAGAGATGTCGCTCTTATTGCCACCATGTTCTTTGATGAATTTTAATGACTGTACAAACATACCGCCACTACCGCAGGCGGGGTCAAAAATTCTTCCTTTGTAGGGTTCCAATATTTCTACCAATAGGCGTACAATACTTCCCGGTGTAAAGAATTGGCCGGCACCTGAACCTTCTGCCATGGCAAAACGGCCTATATAGTATTCGTATATACGGCCTAGAATATCACTCTCCGGGTTTTCCTTTTCCGAGAATTTTGGATGAGAAAGTAGGTTGATGATACCACCCGTTTGTTTGGCGGAAAGCTCACTTTTTACAAAAATCCTAGGCAAAAGGTTATTTAACTGTGGATTATAGGCAGTTAAAAGATCTTGAAGCACATCAAATGCATCATCTACCTTTACCTTAATATCGTCTTGTTCTGCATTATCCTTTAAGTACTGCCAAGATGCCTTTTGGGGAATCATAAAGGTATTTCGGGAACGGTATTCGTCAGGGTCGGACAACACATATTCCTTTTCTGCTACATCGGTGGTGTAATAGTCCGAAGTTGGTTCGTTAAGGGTGTTTTCAAGTTCCTCTTTAACGATATCAAATCGCTCACTAAGGTGTTTTAAAAAGACCAAGGGCAAGATATAATTCTTATAATTATTCTCGGAAACCGCACCACGAAGCTCGTTGGCGGCATCCCATAGTTCTTTTTCAAAATCTATATCTGCCTTTACTGTATTTTTTGCCATGTAAAAAAGTGAATATGCTTTATTCTAAATAAATAATTAAAGATATCTAATTAGTCCTAAAAAATAAATGTTTTGTGGTTATAGATATTATGTACCCTAGTTACATGCAATTGAAAATCTTTTTAGCCATGCAAGCCACGCAATAACAAACATACCTTAATTCTATTCAATTTCTGGATACCACTTTCAATTAAAAACATCTATATACAGCACTTTATTTCCATATCAGTATTGGTAATTCTCATAGAATTTTTTGGTAATGATTGGGGCTACTTTTAGTCCTGATGTCATTTCATTAATATTTGTAATAGGAATTTAAACAATAGAAAATATGCGATTATGTTAGCCGTAAGTTTAGACCAGTAGATAAAATGTAATATTCCAGGTAATATTGGTGGGGCTTTAATATTTTTTTTTGCCTTTATTTTCTTTTTATCAATTCTTTGTTCTTGGTAACGATAAAAAATTAACCAAATTAATCCACCTGCAATATATTGTAGTAAATCTAGACCTAATGAAACTATTAGCCATACAAGAGGAGAAATTAATTGATTTGGAATGGCAATTCCAGTTTCAGATGTTGTTTTGAAAATCCAAATAATCGCAACCCCTGCTAAGGCAAGGTTACGATTAATATCACTCGCCTTACCGGTAAAGTATTCGTAATCTTTTTTATAGTCATCAATGTATTTTTTATTTGCTCCTTGGCCCCCCATCTCCTGTTCCTTTTTCAATTAGACCTTCACTCGCTTTAAATTTCACAACATTTTTTGCTGCAATTCGCATTGTCTTTCCCGTTGAGGGATCCCTGCCTTCTCTAGCAATTCTTTTAGCTACTGACCAAGAGCCAAAACCTACCAATGAAACCTTTTCGCCTTTTTTTAGTGCCGCTTCAATATTCCCCAGGAAAGACTCCAATGCTTTTTTGGCTTCGGCTTTTGTGATGCCAGCATCAGCTGCCATTGCATCAATTAATTCCGTTTTAGTCATTTTTGTGTATAGTAAATCCGATTAATAATGTAATTTTTTTACTGGCGTAAAGAGGGGGGAATACTACAACCAAGAGTACGATAAGTGGGTTCTAAGATAGTAAATATTAGTTTTGGTATTTGCTTTATCGGTTAAGTACAGTAATATCCGTTGAATTGCTATTTTGGATAACCAGAACAACATAACTGAAAAAAGAGCTTTAGAGTACCGCCATATCACCACTGCTTAATCATATGAGAACCACGCCATAAGCCCCTATATTTCATCAATACCATCCTAGAACCACATAAAAAGAAGCTTTGTTACTGTTGAATCACTATAGGTTGCACCATAGGCTTCACCACAGGTTAACCATACCCTTAGCTCGTATAATCATGCCAATAAGGATATAAAGTATTGGAATTAAGTAATATATGACTTTCTTGAGAACACGGCTACATTACTGTTGCACCATAGGCTAACCATAGGTACACCATAGGATAAAAGGTCTACCCTATCGGAGATTGTAGGGCCATTTTAGAACGAACAAAAAGCATGGAAACAAAAATATATTAAGGTTTCTTAACGTCTGAAACTTTTGCCTTCAAATACAACAATATTGAACATTTCAAATACCCTGTCGTACAACCTGCTTCCGTAACATTCCGCAATATATAGCAATGCGGCCTCGACTGTATTTTCACCGCCTTCCTTGTAGTTTGCAGTTGCATGGGTTAGCTTACTCCGCATGTAACGTTCTTCCAAAATCTCTTTTAGTAGATTGACATGCCCATAATGGCTGGCAACCCTCTCTGTGGTTATATCGTCATAAAGATTGACCCCTAAATTCATCCGGTTATAAAAAGCCTTTTTGTCTGCCGGGGTTTCACAATTTTCAAATTCTTGTACCAGAGCGTTGGTACTGAATATTTTAAATCTATGGTGTTTTAGAATTATAAAACACTGCTCCAAGGCTTTCATATAGTCGGTTTTACCTATTCCGTACCCACCAACAATAAGTAAACCTTTGCCAAAGCTGGGCCTTGACAAATCGGCCCTCAGGTTTTGGTGGGTCAAAAACCTTTCATCCCTAAGAAAATAGTAAAATAAGGCACTGATATTGGTAACGCTTTCCTCTGTTTTTTCAAATTTTTTTCCGGTCAGTTGTTCAAATTGAAACAGGAATAGACTCCATAGCTGTTCTTTAGTATAATTGATCATTGGCTTGGTATTCATAGGTTTATTGAACCTCTTGCCTACAGTGCCAGTCTCGAGCAACTGGCTTAATTTTAATGTTTGCGAATTTCTTGTGCTATGTGTTTCCATCGCTATCTATTTATTGTAATTGACTTTGCACTCAGCGCCTGTTTTTTTTGCCAGTTCTCCTGTTTTTTTACCCAGGATTGTATCCTTTTTGAAACTTCAAAAAAAGTGAGGCTTTCAAATTTCATTTTTGTCTTGTTTTCGTCCATTTCGGACCAATAATCATAAAACTCCGTTAAATTTTTTTCTGAAAAAGTGGTGTGTTTAAAAACTAATACTCGGAACTCTTTTTTTCTTAGTTCTATGTTCTTTTTTTTATTTACTTCTTTACTTTCTTTAGTTGTTGTGGCCAAATTGTTATTAGCTTGTTGCTTGCTTGTTACGGAGCTTACTATTTCACCCTGCATTCCTTGACTTTCTTCATAGGCTACGAGGGTTAGCAAGGTGAAGCGGATATGTGATTTCCTTGTTATGTAGTTGGTTTTTTCCAGCTTGTCTAATGCTGTTCTGATCTGTTGTATGGATAAGTCCAAATCTGTGGAAAGATGAGCTAAGGAGGTAATTAATTGACCTCTGTTAACTAATATTCCCCGCCATCTTTTTGGCTCATAGTTGGCCTTTAGCAAAAGATGGAAATACACCCTTGAGACGGTGGGTTGGGTATACCATTCCCATTGTAGAATATCACGTGATAATTTTACGAAACCTATCATGCTATTCTTGTTTTACCAGTTTAGCGTAGATATCAGACTTTTTGTAATACACGCGATTGCCTAGGCGATACGCGGGGAGTATTCCGCTCTTTTTCCAGTTCCAAAGAGCTTGTTTGGAACATTTAAGGAACTTTAGGGTTTCCTCTACAGTAAGTAGTTCATCATCATCTTTTTTAGTATTGGGGTATTGTTCCAAAAGCGCTTTAAGTTTAAGATCCATTCCATTGAGGAATTGGTCCTTTAACTCGGAGGGGCTTATTGGATAAATATATATTTGTTTAGATTCCATCTTACTTTATTTGATAGGTCAAAACTACCATCAAATAAAGATTTATAAGGTATCAGTGGGTATCGATACCTAGCTCACTCTACCGGAATAAGGTATATTAAAATCTTGATTATCAAAGTTTTTCTTTAAAGTAACGTGTTTTTCGGATTCTGGATTTAAGTAAATCCTTAAAGTATTTTCTGTCGTTCCATCAGTAATTGAAAAGGAATTAAGAATTTGTCTGGATAGATGCGTATAATTGATTTCTTGGTTCCCGCTTTTTGGGGGATCAATATAACCTTCGTCTATTAATGTTGTTATAATTAACGCGAGGTGGGAAGGTTTACCTTTCCATTGTAGTAAATCAAAATTTTTGGTTGCTCCTTGGGTATTATGCAGTGACAAGTAATTGCCAATAATTTCTTTTCTTTTTTTAAGGTCGGCTTGAAGTTTATTTATGGTACAATAATAATAAAGGCTAGATTGTTCATACTGCCCTTTAAATATTTTTTCGGGGGTCTCAATGAATCCATCTTTCAATTGTATGCTATCCCTATAACCTGCAGTTGTTGTGCCTAATACTGCATTTTCAATAATTTCATCTATGAGCGGAATTACTTTATGGTCTAAAATTGAAAAGAAATTTTCTGAATTTTCGCAATTATTATTCTGAAAGTCCAAAAAGGCCACAATGCTGATAATATCCTCCCCAAATAGTAATCTCCAATTAAACTGTTTTAGGTAGTGGTCGGATGCTAATTTTGGACCATAATTATCATTGTTTTTTAGAAAGTATTTTGAGTGTTCTATAGAATCTTCATTAGTATTTTTAGGCTCAATTGCGAATATTTCTTTGTACATGGTTTTAGGATTCTGAAAATTGTAGTTATTTTTAATTGTTTGGAATATGTGGTTAGATTTAGGTCCTAGGTTTTTGGGTTAAAAAATGCACTGTCAGCAATTTTAACGGCTCTTTCCTGGGGTGTCACCTTAATATACTTGTAAAATTCTTTTTCCGTTGTATGGCCACTTAAAGCCATAATGTCTATGACGGGCATTTTGGAAAGATAGGCATTTGTGCAAAAAGATCTTCGGGCCGTATGTGTTCCGATAAGTTTACATTTTTTAATGGCCTCGGTTTCTTTTTCGCCCCCCTTGGTTTTGGTGGTGATAACTTCCTCATTTATTTTTACGGATTGCGCCACCTCTTTAATATGTTTATTGATAAGTGGTTCCGCCATCTTTGGTGGCAGCTTGCCCTTATATCTTTTTTTAAGCATGGCTTTCAAATTAGGGTGGATGGGAATATACACTGTCTTAGAGGTTTTTTTTTGTTTTATTTCAAATACATCCTGGCCGTCAAAATTTTTAATATTGTTAGTGGTCAGGCCATTGTAATCGGAAACCCTTTGTCCTGTATAGTATCCAATTAAAAAAATGTCCCTAGCCCTTTCTTGCAGCACATTTTTCGTTAGATCCTTTTTTTCCAATTTTTCTATTTCTTCGGTCGTAAGGTATATAGAGGTTGTGTTTTCGGAGATTCTCCTAAACTCTCGGTGTTTATATGCCAGGTTGGTATTTATACCATCCTCGGTGGCCCTATTTAGTATGGCGATAAGGTTTTTAAGGTGTTTTCCAATAGTGTTTAGCGAATAGTCCTGTTCTTCAAGATAATGTATTAGGGAGTAGTAAAGTTCCAGGTCGATGGTATCAAAATCTAATTTAAAGTCCGTTTCCTTATCATATGCCCTTAGCTTCTTTATGGTTTGCTTATAGGCTCTAATGGTAATTTTACTTAGGCTATTTGTTTTTGTAGTGTCAAATTGCTTTTCCTTGGCATCTACGAATCGATCAGCGTATGTAAAAAAATCTGGTAGGTCCTGCTTGTCTTTTTTCACGCCACCGTTCTTGATGCTGCCGAAAATCTTCTTTAGGACTCTTTTGTCCTGTTTCAAGCTAGGATCGATATCTGTCACCTCGGTTGTAAACAAAGATTGCATTTCTTTTAGTCTCTTGTTTACCTTCTCCCTGTTTGTAATATCTGATACGGCTCTTATCCGTTGGTTCTTTGGGTCCCACAGCTTTGGGTGGATTTTGTAGCCTGTTGAGCATTTCAGTCTATTGCCCCGTCCAAAACTATAATCAAATATAATGGAGGTATCCTTAGTCGCGTTTGGTTCCTTTAAAATGTATTTTGCGGTACCGGAAGTTGGGTTAATGTTCTTGGCCATAAATTATATTGTTTAGTTTAAAAAGGGACAACAAAAGGGACAACATAAGCTTGATTTATAACGAATTCAAATATACATATATTATTCAAATACGTGCATAGGCATTGTAAATAAGGGGTGTTGTGGTATTTTAAGGTAACATGATATAACAGGAGTTAAACCAAAATATAGTCCAGGTGGGACCACATCAAGCAGAAAACCCACGCCAATAGCGTGG
>TARA_R110002050_G_scaffold180045_2_pt1 | contig 14293 bp, 12 predicted proteins | sample TARA_R110002050 | Tara Oceans TARA_R110002050 (sample SAMEA4396988) | marine metagenome | biome: Polar Biome; feature: [DCM] deep chlorophyll maximum layer (ENVO:01000326); material: water (ENVO:00002006), including particulate matter (ENVO:01000060) such as... | depth 25 m
CTACTCCCGCCCTCAACAAGGTCTAACATCGACAACCGATAGATAATAATAAATTCACGCCCCACCGCTTCACGGACACGTCGAATAATCTCTAGCGGAAAACGGATTCTATTTTCATAATCACCGCCCCATCCATCCTCACGCTTGTTCGTTCGGTTCACAATAAATTGGTTAAGTAGATAACCTTCGGAACCCATAATTTCAACGCCATCATAGCCCGCTTGCTGGGCGAGGGTAGCGCAGCGAACAAAATCGCAAATCTGTTGCTCAATCTCATCCTCCGTTAATGCTTTCGGCGGAAAAGGATTAATCGGCGCTTGTATCGCTGACGGCGCAACTGGTTGAGGGTTATAGGCATAACGCCCCGTATGTAAAATCTGCATACAAATTTTACTGCCCGCCTCATGAACCGCCTCTGTGACTATTTTATGCTGCTCAACGTCTTCACCGTTGGTCATTTGCGCTGCGTGCCCATGTACCGCCCCCTCTTTATTCGGGCCAATACCTCCGGTCACAATCAGCGCAACCCCACCTTTTGCACGTTCCGCATAGAAGGCCGCCATCCGCTGAAAACCATTCGGGGCCTCTTCTAGCCCTAGATGCATAGACCCCATTAATATTCTATTTTTTAAGGTCGTAAACCCTAAATCTAACGGCTGAAACAGGTGGGGATAGTGGGTATTACTCATGGCTAAACTCTCATCAATTTGGTTTATTATTTTAGGCTTATGGTCGTGCGGCCGAGGGTGATTATGGTTTCTGTAAAGGCGGTACGATTTTTCTTAACGGTTCAAACTTGGCTGGCTGACCCGACATTTTGGCGCTGAAGGTTTGCATCATATCCACAGGCTGAAACATACCGGCTTGCCAGGTCGCCATGTAACTTAAACTATCCGCCACACTATGATCGCGGGCATAGTTAATCATCTGCTTACACCCGGTAACCGCTAACGGTGAGCGAAGAGCAATCTCCTCAGCAATCTGCTGTACCCCCTCAAGCATCGCCGCTCCATCAGGGTAGGTTCGATTCACTAAACCTGAGCGTTGTGCTTCATACGCATCCATCTTCCTTCCAGTGTAGGCGAGTTCTCTCGCAAGGCCCGAAGGGATTAAGTGGGGTAAACGCTGCAAGGTGCCTAAATCAGCGGTCATACCTAGCTCAGTTTCTTTAATGGTAAAAAATGCGTCATCCGTGCAGTAGCGCATATCGGCCGCACAAACTAAGTCCAGTGCACCGCCGATACAGCCCCCTTGGATAGCACAGAGTACGGGTATACGTATCGTCTCCAGCTGTGAAAAGCACTGCTGTAATTGCATGACTAAACGCCGCATAGCTTCCGCTCTACGGCCCGCCTCGCCGCTAAACATTTGTGGGTCTGGCTGGGTAAAAATCTCAAGATCCATTCCCGCCGAAAAGTGTTTACCTAGAGACGAGATAATCAACACACGCGCTTCGCCCTCCACATCGAGCACCTGTAACGCCTGAGGAAACTCCGCCCAGAAAGCACGATTCATTGAATTGTGAGCATCGGGCCGATTTAGCTGTAAGTGCGCTATATGATTTTCAACCGTCAAGGTAAACGTTTCGTAACTCATAGAACATCCATTTTTACTGGGTTAAACAATTCATTTCGCGATCGACACGCCCTCTGCGCGCACAATCTAGACACTGTCAAGTTAACTAAGATAGTAATCAATTTTGACACTGTCAAGATTGATTGATAAATTGCTGCCATGACTGACACAAAAAAGCCTTATCACCACGGTGATTTACGAGAAAAATTATTAAACGCAGCCACTCACCTGATCGCGGATGGAGGAGTTGATAACTTATCTATACGGAAATTAGCCGATAAAGTAGGGGCCTCTAGAACCGCCCCCTACCACCATTTTAAAGATAAAAACGCCCTGCTCTGCGCCATCGCAGAACAAGGTTTTATTCAGCAAGATCAACTTATTAAGTCCATTTCAGTCCAGCAAGAAACGCTGTCCGCCCACGTACTCTTTGAAAACTACGTGTTGACCTATATTCGTTTTGCTAATGAAAACAGTGAAACCTATGACCTCATGTACGGTCGAGATATTTGGAAAACAGGTACGCCAACCGAGTCGCTACAAGCGATCTCTAAACGCTGCTTTAAACGCTGGTTAGATTGGGTCGCAGTATTACAGGAACAGGGACTGTTTGACTCAGAGCAACCCACCTTACGCATTGCTCAATCCAGTTGGGCCGCATTACACGGGCTTTGTAGACTCTTTAACGATGGGGTTTATATTAACCAAGATGATGTAGATGAGATTGCAAAAACAACCATAGAGATGCTCGTTAAAAAGCCACTCTCACCCACGAATACGCCATGAAACAGATCCAGTTTAGCCACGCGAACGGTTTCCCCGGCAGTAGTTACAACTACCTTTTTAGCTTATTGCCTGATTACCACATCACCTATATTGAGAAGATGGGTCATGGGGATTACCCGCTTAACAGTGACCTAACAAACTATGCTGCTGAGCTTATTGCCGATATAGAGGCGCAGCATAATGAGCCGATTATAGGCATGGGCCACTCTGCTGGCGCGGTGGTGACACTCATTGCCGCCTCCCTGCGTCCCGACCTGTTCAAGGATGTGATTCTTCTCGACCCGGTCCTGTTCAGTAAGCGTAAGCGTTACCCGCTAAAAATCGCCAAAAAGATGGGATTTATCGACAAGATCACACCCGCTGCCCGTGCCAGTAAACGTCGAACCCGCTTCCCTAGCCGCGAGGCGGCAGCGTTATATTTTCGCAATAAAGCACTCTTTAAACATTTTCACCCGCGCTGCTTTAATGATTATATAACCTATGGTTTAACGGAGACCGAACAGGGTGTTGAACTCACAATCTCCCCTGAAGTAGAAGCCGATGTGTTTCGCAATGTGCCACTTGATGCACCCAAGCGGTTAAGACAAGTTAAAGGCACGGTTATCTACGGGGATAAAAGTAACCTGTTTCAAAAAAGCGAGAAGAACTGGTGGTCACGGCGCTTCCCCGCGATGGAGTTAATCAGTATTGATGGCGGACACCTGTTTCCGTTTGAAGATCCAGCGGGGACCGCACGTCTATTAAATAAGGTACTACACAGCCAATACTGTTAAGCTAGTTTGGCTAAAACAGATCTAATAATGACACTCTCACCTGTCAAAAACCTTCAAAATAGTGGCGCGTATAACGATGAAACATAGCTGGATAACAACACTACTTTTGATGTTTACCTCACTCAGTGCGACAGCCGGAAGTAGTGAAGTCATCGATGCAGATGTCAGTAAACGTGACGACACTTATCATTTTTCTGTCACGATTAAACATGCCGATACCGGTTGGGATCATTATGCCAACAAATGGGAGATTGTCGGCGCTAATGGGGAGGTATATGGTACGCGGATACTGCATCACCCCCATGTGAACGAACAACTTTTTACGCGCAGCCTCGCGGGCGTCAAGATCCCTGCTAACGTTCACTCAGTCATGATCCGCAGCTATGACACCGTTCATGGTGTAGGGGACAAGCGGTTTAAGATAGATCTACCGAAATAACCTATAATTGTTCAAAAATAGTCACGGGCCTCTGCGATGTCTGAAAACAACCTATTCTTTTCTACCGGCGATGTTGCCCTTGTGGCTGAAAAAATCCGTGTCGCCAGTAAAGCCTATGAAGACCTGTTTACCAATTTAGGCACGCAGATTTATACCGCGATTCGCCCCCTAGACAACCCATCCGATAAAGTCAGTGTTAGCCTGCAATATATTGCTGATGCAACCGTTACCTTTGAACAAAACTTTCCGTCAAACCACGCGGTTGCATGCAGTAAAGGCTGTCACCACTGCTGCTACTTTCCGATTGAAACGTCCCAACAAGTGGTAGATGACATCGCCGATTATATCCATCAACATTTTACTGATGCCGAAATTCAACACCTAAAAACCAAGCTCGCTGAGAATATTGCAGCCCGACAACCGCCTCTCTTCCGTGCCGCCTGCCCCTTTCTTGATGAAAACAAAGCCTGCTCGATCTACCCTAAACGCCCATTAGCCTGCCGCTGGTTCAGTTCACCTAATGCGGACAGCTGCGAACAATCCGTGACCGACGGCAGACAGATCGACCAACATCCGGTTAAATCTCGCATCTATCAAGCCGCCTCGACCGCGCTATTAGCGGATCAAAAGGTATTAACAGGTTCAGATCAACAGCTTGCGTTCATTCCCGCCCTCGCCAACCTATTATAATCTTTGTCGTCAGGCCCATGACGAGCAGCCATCTTTACACTACACTGCCCTATATATTGTGATTTAACACTTGCTGTTCAAAGGATGTGCAGATTATGCAGTTTCAGGACTACCTTACTATTTTATCCAAACGGGACGGATCAGACCTTTACCTCACCACTGGAGCTCCACCTTGCGCAAAGTTTGAAGGTAAGCTCACGCCCCTTAGCAAAGAAGCCTATAAACCCGGCGAAGTTGAAACCATTGCCCGTGAATTAATGGATGAGCAACAACAAGCGGTGTTTGAAGACGAGCTAGAGATGAACTTGGCCTATTCAATTCCCAAAGTAGGCCGTTTCCGTATTAATATTTTCCGTCAACGAAACCAATACTCTCTCGTGGCGCGTAACATTAAAACTGACATTCCCAAAATGGATGACTTAGGCCTCCCCAATGTCCTAAAAGATGTCATTATGGAAAAGCGCGGATTGGTCTTATTTGTCGGGGCCACAGGCTCCGGTAAATCGACCTCCTTGGCCGCATTAATTGATCACCGCAACCGCAATAGTGGGGGTCATATTATTACCATTGAAGACCCGATCGAGTTTGTCCATAACCATAGAAAGTCATTGATTAACCAGCGTGAGGTAGGGGTAGACACCCGTAACTTCCATAACGCCCTTAAAAACGCGTTGAGACAAGCCCCTGATGTGATCCTCATCGGTGAAATTCGAGATCAAGAGACAATGGAGCAGTGCCTGACCTATGCGGAAACCGGCCACTTAGCCATATCGACCTTGCACGCAAACAATGCCAACCAGGCCATTGATCGTATTATCAACTTTTTCCCCCAAGCACGTCATAAACAGATCTTCCATGACCTCGCACTTAACCTCAAAGCGATCATCTCTCAGCGTCTCATTCCAACCATCGAGGGTAAACGCTGCGCAGCAATTGAAGTGATGCTCGGCACATCAACGATCCAAGAACTGATTATGAAGGGTGAAATTAAGGAACTAAAAGAGATCATGACCTCCTCATCCGAGGCGACCGGCATGCAAACCTTCGATGACTCCCTTTATAAATTATATAAACAGGGCATCATCACCGAGGAACAAGCACTCCTCAACTCAGATTCGGCCAACGACATGCGTTTAAAAATGAACCTTGCGGTTGACGAAAGTGATGACACTAATAAGGATAAACCACAAGAGGAGGCCTTCGACGAAGAAAACCCACTCGCAGGTATCAGACTGCTAGATGAGGGTGAAGAGGTCTAAGGCAAAAACGAAAAAAGCCCCATCCAATGGATGGGGCAAAAAGCTATAGAGCAGGGTTGAAATGTACGGACTGAACCTACAAGCGTTCAATCACCGTTGATATACCTTGTCCCATACCAATACACATCGTCGCTAAACCTAATGTGCCATCTTGTTGCTCAAGCACATTCATCAAGGTATTAGTGATACGTGTACCTGAACAACCTAACGGATGTCCTAAGGCGATTGCGCCACCTTTAAGGTTAACTTTCTCTTCCATCTTATCGAGTAGTTTCAACCCTTTAAGAACGGACAAGCCTTGCGCCGCAAACGCTTCGTTAAGCTCGACATAATCAATATCATCAACCGTAAGGCCTGCACGTTTCAGGGCTTTTTGCGTTGCTGGTACAGGGCCATACCCCATAATAGAGGGATCACAACCCGCCACAGCCATACTCACAATACGTGCCCGCGGTTTAAGCCCTAAGGCCTCAGCTTTAGCAGCCGACATCACCAACATAGCTGAAGCACCATCAGAAAAAGCAGACGACGTACCCGCCGTCACCGTACCCACTTTAGGCACAAACACAGGCTTTAACTGAGCCAAGGTTTCGACCGTTGTTTCTGGACGAATAACTTCGTCGGCTTCCAATAGAGATTTAAAACCGTTTTCATCATGGCCTTCAACCGGCACAATTTCGCTATCCCACATACCATCAAGATGCGCCTGATGGGCTAAGCGGTGCGAGCGGGCAGCAAACGCGTCCTGCATCTCACGGCTAATACCATTCATTTTACCCAGCATCTCGGCGGTAACGCCCATCATCATCGCCGCTTTAGCCACTTGCTTCGACATTTGAGGGTTAATATCCACGCCGTGCATAATAGAGACATGCCCCATATGCTCAACGCCACCGGCAATAAAGACATCACCATTACCCGTCATAATATTCTGGGCGACTGCATGCAGTGCAGCCATAGATGAACCACACAGACGGTTGATCGTTTGGCCTGCAACAGTATGGGGAATACCCGCTAATACCGCTGCGTTACGCGCAATGTTAAAGCCTTGCTCTTTCGTTTGGTTAACACAGCCCCACATCACATCTTCGATATCAGCAGGATTTAATGCATCGTTACGTTCAAGAAGCGCCGTCATCATCGCTGCAGATAATGCTTCTGCACGTACATTACGGAAGGATCCATTTTTTGACTTACCCATTGGGGTACGTACACCGTCAACGATGACTACGTCATTTGGTTTCAAGTTCATTGTTTTACCCCTTAACCCTTAGCTTCAGAAAAATATTTATCGCCAGCGGCGGCCATCTGTTTCATCTTTTCAGTCGGCTGATACAGCGGACCTAAGGCTTCATATTTTTGAGCCATTTCACAGAAATTAGCTAAACCAATCTGGTCAAGGTAATGCAGTGCTCCACCTCGGAAAGGAGGGAAACCTATACCATAAACAAGTCCCATATCAGCTTCAGCTGGGCTGGCAACAATGCCATCTTCTAAACAACGAACCGTTTCAATACAAAGCGGGATCATCATACGTTCAATGATCTCTTCATCACTAAACTCGCGTGCTTCAGAACTGATAGCCGCTAAAAGTGCAGGCACTTCATCGTCCACTAGCTTCTTAGGCTTACCTTTTCTATCCAGCTCATAGCGATAGAAACCTTTATTGTTTTTCTGACCAAAGCGTTCCTGTTTAAACATGCAATCAACGGCATTCTCGCCTTCATGCTGCATACGGTCAGGGAACCCTTCCGCCATTACTGCATCAGCGTGATGCGCCGTATCTATACCCACCACATCGAGTAGATACGCAGGCCCCATAGGCCAACCAAAACGCTCCATCACCCGATCCACTTGTTGGAAATCAGCACCATCAGAGATTAAGGCACTAAACCCACCAAAGTACGGGAACAGAATACGGTTTACTAAAAACCCAGGGCAGTCATTAACAACAATCGGGGTTTTACCCATCGCCTTGGCATAAGCCACCGTGCGTGCAATCGCCTCTTCGGAGGTTTTTTCACCGCGGATAACTTCAACCAATGGCATCAGATGTACAGGGTTAAAAAAGTGCATACCGCAGAAGTTTTCAGGCTTCTTCAATGCGGTTGCTAAATCAGTAATAGAGATCGTTGAAGTATTGGACGTCAACACCGCACCTTCAGGTAGATGCCCTTCTACTTCAGCCAAAACCGCTTTCTTCACATTTGGATTTTCGACGACCGCTTCAACCACAAGATCTACGTTAGAGAAATCACCGTAATTCAAGGTTGGTCTAATGCTGTTAAGCACTTGAGCCATTTTAGTGGTGTCCATCCGGCCACGAGTGACTTGCTTATTCAGCAGTTTAGTCGCTTCATCTAGACCTAACTGCAAAGCAGCCTCATTGATATCTTTCATCAAAATAGGCGTGCCTTTAGAGGCCGATTGATAAGCAACACCACCCCCCATAATACCAGCACCTAGCACCGCTGCCTGTTTCACCGGCTCGGCTTTGCTTTCAAAACCTTTGCTGACTTTCTTGATATATTGGTCTTTCATAAACAGACCAACAAGTGCCGCGCAAACCTCAGTCTTCGCAACTTTAACAAAGCCTTTCGCCTCGACCTCAATCGCTTTATCACGAGGAAGGTTCGCATGCTTTTGAATCGTTTTTAGTACCGCCATTGGCGCAGGGTAATGGGGACCGGCTTTAGCGCCGATAACACCTTTAGCCGACTCAAACGCCATCATCTGTTCAACTTGATTCAATTTGATCGGGTTTATTTTTTCAGCCCGTCGTGCCTGATAATCAAATTTTCCAGCGATACAGCCTTTCAATAGATCTAATGCTGCCTCATTAACCCGCGAGGTTTCCACAACCGCATCAACCGCACCATCGACCAGCGCCGCGCTTGCACGCTTCTCACTGCCCCCACAGATCCACTCATTGGCATTATCAACACCAATCAAGCGAGGTAAACGAACCGTACCGCCCCAACCTGGGTAGATACCCAATTTAACTTCAGGTAGACCAACCTTAGCCTTGTCGCCCAGCACACGGTAATCGGTTGCTAAACACAGCTCAAAACCGCCACCTAATGCTAACCCGTTGATCGCAGCAACCGTTGGTACAGACAGGTCTTCAATCTGGTTAAATAGGCCGTGAATATCTAACAAACCCTTAACCAACTCATCGTCATCCGTTGAGAAGAAACCCATAAATTCGGTAATATCAGCACCGACGATAAAGCTATCTTTTGCACTAGAGAAAATCACACCGCGAAGACCGTTTACACCGTTTAAAGTGTCTACCGCCGTGCGTAATTCAGCCAATGTACGTTGGTCGAGTTTGTTGACTGAGTCACCTTGACGATCAAAAACCAGATCGTAGATGCCGTCTTCAATCGACTTTACTTGAATCGTTTGCCCTTCGAAAAGCATTTAAGTTGCTCCGTATTTTTTTATTATTAAGTGCCGCTGTATAAGCCAGCACTGTTCAAAATTGAGTCAATAAAGTATTAAAGCTTGCCTTCAAGTTCAGGAACCGCCTCAAACAGATCCGCAACAAGGCCGTAGTCTGCAACTTGAAAAATAGGTGCGTCTTCATCTTTATTGATCGCGACAATAATTTTTGAATCTTTCATGCCCGCCAAGTGCTGAATCGCACCGGAGATCCCTACGGCGATATACAGATCTGGCGCAACCATTTTGCCGGTTTGACCCACTTGCATATCATTAGGCACAAACCCAGCATCCACTGCCGCTCTTGATGCCCCGACCGCAGCGCCTAACTTATCTGCCACCTTATTCAGCAACTCAAAGTTTTCGCCGTTACCCATACCACGACCACCTGACACAACGATCGAAGCGGCGGTTAATTCTGGACGTTCACTGACGGCAATCTCTTCATTAATAAAACGAGAACTGCCTGCATCACACACCTCGGATAGACTCACCACCTCAGCGCTACCACCCGCCCCTTCAACAGGGTCGAACGCAGTGCCGCGTACCGTCATCACTTTAATCGCATCGGCAGACTGAACCGTTGCAATGGCGTTACCGGCATAGATTGGACGCTTAAATGTATCCGCTGACTCAATCGCCATAACATCTGAAATCTGATTCACATCAAGCAGGGCAGCAACACGCGGCAAAAGGTTTTTCGCCGTGGTCGTTGACGACCCTAAAATATGGCTATAACTCGCCGCTAAACCCTGCACCAACTTACTCACATTCTCCGCCAGTTGGTGTTCATAGGCGTCATTATCAGCCACTAATACCTGTGCAACAGCCGGAATTTGAGCCGCTGCATCCGCAACGGACTGACAACCACTACCCGCAACAAGAAGATGAATATCTCCACCAATCGCTTGCGCAGCACTTAGCGTATTCAGTGTGACTGGCTTTAATTCATTATTATCATGTTCTGCAATGACTAGAATGGTCATAACATTCACCCCTATATCACTTTTGCTTCGTTGCGTAATTTTTCCACCAGCTCATCAACTGAACTCACCTTGATACCCGCTTGACGTTCTGCCGGCGGCTCAACACTTAAAAGCGTTAAATTGCTCGATACAGCAACACCTAACTCATCAGGGGTCAGTAGATCTAACGGCTTACGTTTGGCTTTCATAATATTAGGCAGGGAGGCATAGCGGGGTTCGTTCAAACGAAGATCTGTCGTCACAATGGCAGGCATCAGCAGCTCAACCGTTTGTAAGCCACCATCAATTTCACGCGTTACCTGTACCTTGTCGCCCTCGACAGCGACCTTAGACGCAAAGGTGCCTTGTGGACGGTCAAGCAACGCAGCAAGCATCTGTCCAGTCTGATTGTTATCAGAATCAATCGCTTGTTTACCCAGAATCACGAGACCTGGCGCCTCTTTCTCCACAACTTTTGCCAACAGCTTGGCAACCGATAATGAATCAAGGCCATCGCCGGTATCGACACGAACGCCACGATCAGCGCCCAAGGCTAATGCCGTTCTCATCTGCTCTTCGCAGCTTTTACTACCAATAGAGACAACAACAACCTCGTCAGCCACGCCCGCTTCTTTTAAACGAACGGCTTCTTCGATAGCTATTTCACAGAAAGGATTTAAAGCCATTTTGACATTAGCTAGATCAACATCGCTATTATCGGCTTTAACACGTACTTTGACGTTGTAGTCAATTACACGTTTTACGGCAACCAGTACTTTCATAACCGCCTCTTCTCATTGTTATTCGGCTTTCAGGGCTTTTAAAAAATGCGCCCTGTAAAGGTTTAGGTTTAGGTATAGCTAAATACTAGTACCTATGCCGAATTCAACAATAACAAAAAGCAGCGACTTCACTGACAAAAATTACCATTAGGCATCAAAAGCCCATTAAATAAGCCTTACAGAGGAGATGCTTTGCAAACAAATACGATCACAAATAACTTACAAACTGTCATTTAAGGGCAAGCAGGTTCTATTAAAGGCAACATAAGAAAGCAGTCTGCCGTTTTCAACCGAACCCCCTTTTGTAGGAGCCCAGCCCCCCCAGGCGAAAGAACCCCGGAACGAACCCGCAATAAAACTAACCCCTCGGCCAGACACCCGTTCCGAGCATAAAGGCCGGCCTACTACAAACAACGAAGGTCAGAACCTTATTACTCGTATTCGTTAAACTGTAGTAGATTCACATCGATAAGCTGAGAAGAAACAGCAAAAAAAGTACCTAACTTTTCACATAACGTCTGCATCGAAGATGCTTTAAAAGTAGCCCTATTTCAAAACTAAGCGTTTCGCTACCTATATAGACATGGTCTATAGCAAGGTATCTGTCAGGCTGACCCATCCAGTAGATCAAAGAATAAAAGTCGAGCGCTTTTCATGGTAGCGTATACTAAGAAAATCAATCGGACTGCCATTATTTGATGCGTTGAACATAGGGCTCATATGAATTCTTTAATTTCGTTAGACCGTCTCCGATTTCTATTCAACCGTTTTAGTGAAAGGCTATGGGTGCGCCCATTGGCGGTCTGCTTTTTATCCATTGCAGCGGTCTTTGCAGCGAAATTTATAGATGGCTCCGCTGTGGCGAATCAAATGCCTTCTATTGCTCAAGATTCGGTTGAAACTTTACTTTCACTGCTCGCATCCAGCATGTTGGTAATCGCCACCTTTTCGGTGGGTTCGATGGTATCGGCATACGCCGCTGCCAGCAGCTCCGCTACCCCTCGCGCTTTCTCTTTAGTGGTTGCTGATGACGTATCCCAGAATGCTCTTTCAACCTTTGTTGGGGCATTTATTTTTAGTGTGGTTGCTCTAACTGCAGTAAAAAATGCATTCTATAACGAGGCCGGCTTATTCATCCTTTTTGTGCTTACCGCCATTGTGTTCGCAGTAGTGATTCTGACTTTTGTCCGCTGGGTCGATAATATCGCGCGGCTGGGACGGGTGGGATCGACCATTGAAAAAGTTGAAAAGGCAACGGAAAACGCTTTTATTAGACGACGAGATAAACCTAGGCTGGGTGGCATATCAATATCAGATATTACCAGCGAAGGAGTAGATGTTTTCTCACCAACGATTGGTTATGTGCAGCATATTGATATGGCTGCCCTTCAGGATTGGGCGCAACGTGTTGATGCGCATATTGTAGTATCAGCATTACCCGGAACACTCACTACAGCCGATAAACCTCTAGCGTCGGTGCATATGTCATCATCCGCATTGTCCAACGTAGATTGCACGGGCCTTATTAAATCATTCCACATTGGCAACGACCGTACGTTTGAAGATGATCCTCGGTTTGGCTTAGTCACGTTATCAGAAATTGCAGCGCGTGCTTTATCTCCTGCCGTCAACGATCCAGGAACAGCGATAAAGGTAACGGGGTCGCTGGTACGTTTAATTTCGCTCATTGATCAACCCGAGCAACCAGAAAGCAAACCTAGATATGACCGCGTAGCCGTTCCAGAGGTTGCCTTGCAGGATATGTTCGATGATGCTTTTACGGCTATAGCACGCGATGGTGCGGGTATCATAGAGGTATGTATTCGTTTACAAAAAGCGCTGGCCTCTCTTGAGTCCCTTAACAACAAGGAAATAAAAAAAGCGGCCCAATATCACCGACGTTTAGCCCTGAAACGGGCATGTAATGTACTTGATATAGAAGAGGATTTAATCGCTATTAAAAAAGCCGCACGCGAAGATAAGTCGATGTGACATTCAGATATGGATTAAGACAGAGCAGGCCTAACAGATGACAGTTATACTCACTTTTTTTACAACCTTAGCCTGTATAGTGACGCTACTTCCCTTTTCACGGCACCCCCACTGGGCCATCAGGGGAATGGACTTTCCTCGCCTACAATTTGCTATTTTTATAGCGGTTTTATTGATAGCCAATTTTGTTTTCCTTAATAAACAATCCCCATTAACCTGGTTTGTAATCTCAATAACTGCACTTTGCTTGGCCTGGCAGTTATGGTGGATATTACCTTATACGCGCTTATGGCCCTATGAAGTAAAAGAGACTAAGGAGAGTAGCCCTGATAAGCAAATAAGTATTATGACGGCTAATGTTCTAACGCCTAACCGAAAGGTAGATAAGCTCATTCAGTTAGTACAAACGCATAAACCCGATGTGCTTGTAACACTCGAGTCTGATCAGTGGTGGGAAGATCAACTCAAGGTAGTGGAAACGGATATGCCACACAGCATAAAATGTCCACTGGATAACCTTTACGGCATGCATGTGTTTTCACGGTTGCCCTTAAGTAACCAAGAAATAGCTTACTTGGTCGAGAAAGAGGTTCCGTCCATACACACCACCTTAACTTTAGACTCAGGTGATAAAGTCCGCATGCACTTTATGCATCCTGCCCCTCCTAGCCCTACCGAAAATCCAGAATCCGCAGAACGGGATGCTGAATTAATCATTGTGGCTAAAAGTGTTGCTAAAAGTAATCAACCTATCATCGTAACAGGGGATCTTAATGACGTGGCGTGGTCTGCGACAACCCGTCTATTCCGTAAAATAAGCGGTCTGTTAGATCCGCGAGTCGGTCGCGGTATGCTAAACACGTTTCATGCGGACTTTCCTTTTCTACGTTGGCCTTTAGATCATCTATTTCATAGCCAGCACTTTACCCTAAACTCCATTAACCGTTTACCGCCAATCGGTTCTGATCATTTTGCTTTACTAACTAAATTAACGCTCTCGCCTACAGTAGGGGCTGACCAAGCGGGGTTAGATTCTAATGCGTCTGATCACAACTGGGCAAAAGAAATAACCGAAAACCAAGGAGCAAGCACAACGGATGTTCCACAAGTAGGCGAATAATAAATAGGGGAAGCCAACGACAATATACCTTCTATACCATACCTAATTTAACGAACCTGCCACTTCAAGCTCAGGCCTTATCCTTTTGTTAAAAAATAACAACTTGTCCACAAAAGTGAGCTATCTTGTTCGATAACTTTAGATATTTAAAAGCAGAGTACTGGTTATTATTAACAGCGTAGCAACGAAAACACAGAAAAATAATATAATAACAAGCAAGACCTCCCTTTAGGCGCTCACCCTTTGCCCAATGAGAATCAAAGCGAAAGACTGACGCACCTAAGCCTGACCCTATAAATCGTTTGGTATTAAAAAATTACCTTTTCGTGCAAAGCTATTGTTTCTCTACAATATCTGTATGGATATACAATATATTTTTAGCCTTACACTATTTATGCTGGTTTACAGCGCTTCTTATCCAATATGATGCTTGTATTGCAGCCATGCTTAAGTTAAAAATAGTTATAA
>TARA_R110002050_G_scaffold267950_1_pt1 | contig 14281 bp, 11 predicted proteins | sample TARA_R110002050 | Tara Oceans TARA_R110002050 (sample SAMEA4396988) | marine metagenome | biome: Polar Biome; feature: [DCM] deep chlorophyll maximum layer (ENVO:01000326); material: water (ENVO:00002006), including particulate matter (ENVO:01000060) such as... | depth 25 m
TGTTATACAAAGAAGAGGATCAGGATCAACTGAAACTTTTACCATCAGAAAAATGTCTGGAACTATTGGAGTAGAACGTATTTTCCCAATTAACTTACCGGCATTGCAAAAAATTGAAGTAAATAAAAGAGGTAAAGTACGTAGAGCACGTATTTACTACTTTAGAGATCTTACTGGTAAAAAAGCAAGAATCAAAGAAAGAAGACATTAATAAAAACCTTTTCTGCCTTGGCAGACCTAAAAAAGCCTTGAATTATCAAGGCTTTTTTTATTAACAAAAGTTAATAACTTTGGTTTATAAAAGGTTGATATCTAATTGCTTGAAAAATTTGTTTTATCCAATTCTTAATATATCTTAGCATAAGAATTTAATAACAGCTTTGGTTGGTTTCATTTGAAAAAATGAATTTGTATTAGGTTCTTTATAAGGTAACGTTCTTTATAATAATTGTTTTTTGAGGTTTGGTTGTGCCACGTGTAAGCGTGTGTGAGCAAAGAACCATGACACTGTAAAAAGTCCCATATGCGCAAGCAGATGGCAACTAGTATGGTTGAAAGCTTTGAAATGTAGCAGAAACGAAAGTGAATGCTGAACTAAAAGCAATACTAAAAATGAACCCAACGTGAAAACGAAAGGAACATTAATAGTATCAAAAAAAACAATTAACAGGAGTATTTTGGTAATATGTCAATGCATATTGAAAATTACACCACAAAATACTTCATTGAAATGACAAAACTTGAATTGAAAAGATTTAGACGAAAGTTTGAATTGATTTAGTAGCAATACTAATTAGGTCATGTAGCGTTATTTCAAAGAAAGCCATGTCAAAGTAGATTTAGTTCTATAGTGATATGGCTTTTGTTATTTTATAACTTTTGCCCCACTTTTTTATTGAATTAGTCATGATTTTAATTTTTATTTATATTCATTAAAATCTAAGGAATTCAAACCGACTTCTCACTCAAATAAATGTATTTAAAAGTGTAATTTTGTATATTGCGCAACGCAAAAAAAGACTAAATAAATGGTCTTTGTTTTTTACATCAAACAAACTTAAAAGAGAGTCACAAATGTCAAAGATTTTTTATACCAAAACAGATGAAGCACCAGCTTTAGCAACCTATTCATTATTACCTATTATTAAAGCATTCACGGATTCGTCTGGAATTACCATTGAAACTAAAGATATTTCTCTTGTGGGAAGGATTTTGGCAAGTTTCCCTAACTTATTAACGGCAGACCAAAAAGTGTCTGATGACTTGGTTGAATTAGGGGAACTGGCAAAAAATCCGGAAGCCAATATTATTAAATTACCCAATATTAGTGCCTCCATTCCTCAATTAAAAAGTGCCATTAAAGAATTACAGGGGCATGGATACAAAATCCCTGACTACCCAGATAATCCTAAAAATCCTTCTGAAAAGGAAACACAATCCATTTACGATAAAATAAAAGGAAGTGCTGTAAATCCAATATTACGTGAAGGCAACTCAGATAGACGTGCACCAAAAGCTGTAAAAAATTACGCTAAAAAAAATCCACATGCCATGGGAGCTTGGAGTAAAAATTCAAAGACTCATGTAGCCACCATGGCAGAAGGCGATTTTGAACATAATGAAAAGTCACTCACGCTTTCTGAAGCCACTAAAATTAAAATTGAGCATGAGGACGTGAACGGGCATAAAACCATTTTAAAAGATAGTTTCCCAATTTTAGCTGGTGAAATTATTGATGCCACCGTGATGAGCAAAAAGGCTCTGTTAAAATTCTTTCAAGAACAAATTGCTGATGCTAAAGCTAATAATGTGTTGTTTTCATTACATATGAAGGCAACTATGATGAAGGTTTCAGACCCTATCATATTTGGTTATGCAGTGAAAGTATTTTTTGCCTCTGTTTTTGAAAAACATGCAGCTATATTAAATGAATTAGGTGTTGATGTAAATAACGGATTTTCAAACCTGTTATCTAAACTTCAGGAATTACCAGAAGAAAAACGCAAAGAAATTGAAGCCGACATAGCAAAAGCATATAAAAATGGACCGGCATTGGCTATGGTAAATTCTGATAAAGGAATCACCAATCTTAATGTGCCTAGTGATGTTATTGTTGATGCTTCTATGCCGGCAATGATTCGCTTATCTGGTCAAATGTATAACGCAAAAGGCAAACTGCAAGACACCAAAGCGGTCATACCAGATAGTAGTTATGCCGGCGTTTTTCAAGCCACTATTGATTTTTGTAAAGAACATGGTGCTTTTGATCCAACAACCATGGGTACAGTCCCTAATGTGGGGCTTATGGCGCAAAAGGCTGAAGAATATGGCTCTCATGACAAAACATTTGAAATAAAAGCAGATGGTATGGTTCATGTTATTGATGAATCTGGCAATATTTTAATAAGCCATCAAGTTGAAGCCGGAGATATTTGGCGTATGTGTCAAGCTAAAGATGCACCTATTCAAGATTGGATTAAGTTGGCCGTCTCCAGAGCACGGGCAACAGATACACCTACCGTTTTTTGGCTTGATGAACACAGAGCACACGATATAGAATTAATAAAAAAAGTAAATAAATATTTACCAAATTATGATACTACTGGTTTAGATATCAGTATTTTATCACCAGTTAAAGCCACTACATTTACTCTTAAAAGGCTTAAAAACGGGAAAGACACCATTTCTGTAACCGGAAATGTATTACGAGATTATTTAACCGATTTATTTCCTATTTTAGAAGTAGGTACCAGTTCAAAAATGTTATCCATAGTTCCTCTTATGAATGGTGGCGGTCTTTTTGAAACAGGAGCTGGTGGATGTGCACCTAAGCATGTACAGCAATTTTTAGAAGAAAATCATTTACGTTGGGATTCTCTTGGGGAATTTTTAGCATTAGCGGCTTCACTTGAATTTTTAGGGGAAAAAACCAACAATCCCAAGGCATTGGTTTTGGCTGAAACTTTAGACACAGCAACAGATGTTTTTCTTGATAATAGAAAATCCCCATCACGTGTTGTTGGAGAGTTAGACACTAGAGGAAGTCATTTTTATTTGGCTTTATACTGGGCTCAAGCACTGGTTTCTCAAAATACAAATGCCGGTTTAAAAAATAAATTCACTGACATAGCAAATGCATTAGCAAACAATGAATCCAAAATTACAGAAGAATTAATCAGTGTTCAAGGATCACCCGTTGATGTTCATGGTTATTATAAACCCGATGAAAAGTTGATAAGTGAAGCTATGAGACCAAGTGAAACACTTAATACTATCTTAAATAATTTTAAATAATAGAAACATAAACTTTATATCGAGGCTGTCTAAAAGGCATATATTAACCGTCATTACGAGAAATTTTTATTTCGAAGTAATCTGTAAATCAACAACTTGCAATTTAAAGATTGCTTCTCCCGATGGCTATCGGGACTCGCAATGACGACTTTTTAGACAGCTTCTTTAATATTTTTATAAAAATTGTTCATGAAGTATATATTATCATGGGTGCTTTTATGTGTTTATTTCAATATTACCGTTGTAAATGCTCAGGAAAAATTTACTTTAAGTGGTGTTGTTTCTGACCAGAAAAACAATGAAACTTTAATTGGTGTAAATATTATTTTCCCAGATATAAATACGGGTACCACAACCAATGAATATGGCTTCTTCTCCATAACGCTTCCTAAAGGAAATTATGAAATTGTTATTAGTTATTTGGGTTATAAAAATCTTGACGAAAAGATTGATTTAAATAATAATATAACTCAAAATTATCAACTGGCTGAAGTTTTAGAAAATTTAGATGAAGTTATTATTACTGAGAATGTTGAAAAATTAAATATTTCAACGCCTCAAATGAGTGTTAATACCTTGACCGCAAAAACCATAAAGCAATTACCTGTTGTTTTAGGTGAACCAGATGTTATTAAAGCTATAACCTTACTCCCGGGTGTTTCATCTGCTGGCGAAAGTGCGTCGGGTTTTAATGTTCGCGGTGGTTCTGCTGACCAAAACTTGATATTATTAGATGAGGCCACTATTTATAATTCGTCACATTTATTTGGATTATTTTCAGTATTCAATCCAGATGCCATAAAGGATTTGAAATTATATAAAGGCGGCATTCCTGCCAGATATGGTGGGCGTGTATCTTCCGTTTTGGATATTTATCAAAAAGAAGGCAATAGTAATGAATTTCATGCTAATGGTGGAATAGGTTTAGTGGCAAGTAGGCTTTTAGCTGAAGGGCCTCTTAAAAAAGATAAAGGTTCATTTCTTTTTGGAGGAAGGTCATCTTATGCTCATTTATTTTTGCCCTTATTTAATCTTGATAATGTCGCATATTTTTATGATTTAAACACAAAATTGAGTTATAAACTTAATGGAAGGAATAATATATATCTATCAGGATATTTTGGTAGGGACGTATTTTCTATTGCTGATAGTTTTGAGAATACTTATGGAAATACCGTATTAAACTTTAGGTGGAACCATTTATTTTCTGATAAACTCTTTTCAAATTTATCTTTAATTTATTCTGACTACTATTACGGATTAAAACTCAATTTTGTTGAATTTAACTGGAATTCAGGCATTCAAAATTTCAATGTGAAATATGATTTTAAACATTACTTAAGTAATAAATTTAAATTATTCTATGGCTTAAACAGCATCTATTATAAATTCAATCCGGGAAAAATTGAGCCTTCCTCCTCAACTTCTGGTATTAATCCTTATAAACTTATTGATAAATATGCCTTTGAAAATGCTTTGTATTTTGATATTGAACAGAAATTATCAGATAGATTACAATTATCCTACGGATTTCGTTTTAGCTCCTTTTTAAGATTAGGTCAAGATGAGTTAAATATCTATGATAATAATCAAGCAGTTGTTTTTAACCAAGAGTTACAAATTTATCAAAAAGCAGAACCAACCAGAACTGAAACCTTTAAACGAAGCCATGTTATTAAAACATTTAACAATTTAGAACCTAGGCTATCATTGGCTTACCAACTTAATAATAATACTTCAATTAAAATAAGTTATAACAGATTGAGTCAATATTTACATTTATTATCAAATACAAGTTCACCAACACCATTAGATGTATGGGCTCCTAGTGGCAAGTATATCAAGCCACAACTTTTGGATCAAGTTGCTGTTGGATATTTTAAGAATTTCACTAATGATATGTATTCATTGGAAGTGGAAAGTTTTTATAAAACCATAAAAAACAGAATAGACTATATTGATGGGGCCGATTTAATTGCGAATGATGCCATAGAACAGGTTATTTTAAATGGGAAAGCCAAAGCTTACGGCTTAGAACTATTGCTTAGAAAAAATCAAGGTAAACTAAAAGGATGGCTGGCCTATACCCTTTCAAAATCGCAACAACAAACACCTGGGAGAACGTCTGCTGAACTTGGAATCAATAATGGCAATTGGTACTATACACCGTATGATAAAACACATGATATTTCTGTCACAGGAAATTATCAATTAAGTGATAAGTGGGAGCTTAATTCCAATTTCTTATTTCAAACAGGACAGCCAACAACCTATCCAGTGGGCCAATATCAGTATAATGGTATTACAATCGCCAGTTTTAGCGATAGAAATTCAAGTAGATTACCGGCGTATCACCGTTTAGATATTTCATTGAATTATACGCCAAAACCACATAAAAAAAAGGGTTATCAAAGTTATTGGGTCTTTAGTATTTACAATGTTTACAATAGAAAAAATGCCAATTCAATAACCTTTAGAGAAAACAGAAACACAGGAGCTAATGAAGCCATCAGGTTATCTATTTTTGGAGCTATCCCTTCTGTTTCCTATAATTTTAAGTTTTAAAATGAAGAAAATAATTTATATAAGTTTACTTATCATGCTCACAACTTCATGTGAAGATGTTATAAAAGTGGATGTTCCAACTGAAGCTCCCAGATTAGTAATTGACGCCTCCATAAATTGGTTTAAAGGAACTTCGGGTGCTAATCAAGAAATCAAACTAACCTTAACAGCTCCTTATTTTGATAATTCGGTGCCACCGGTAAATGGTGCTCAAATTCAAATTACGGACTCCAGCAATAATGTATTTGCGTTTACTGAAGATGCAGCAACAGGAATTTATAAAAACAACACCTTCATTCCTGCAATTAATGAAACTTACAACTTAACTATTATATATCAAGGTGAAACATATTTAGCTTCAGAAACACTAAAATCGGTTGCGAGCATTGAATATGTAGATCAAAATAATACCGGTGGTTTTTCTGGAAATGAAACCGAACTTAAAGCCTATTATACCGATCCTGCCAATGAAACAAATTATTATTTATTTCAATTTACAAGTGACATACCCGTAATACCAAGTTTAGAAGTTTATAAAGATGAATTTATCAACGGAAATCAAATTTTCGGTTTTTATACAGAAGAAGATTTAAAAACCGGAGACATAGTAACCATCCGAAATTATGGAATTTCCGAAGCCTTTTACAACTATATGTTTATTCTTTTACAACAAAACAATCAAGAAGGTGGTGGTCCATTTGAAACCCAACCAGCTACGGTTCGGGGCAATTGCACCAACCAAACCAACCCAAAAAATTATCCTTTAGGTTATTTCAGGGTTTCACAAGTTGATGAATTTTTTTATACCGTTCAGTAGTTTTTGCGCGTTACCTTAAAAATAAGGTCGTGCTTTCACTACTCACTTTTTATAATTGCTATGGCACTTATAAAAGAGTTCAAACAAACCGTTCAATCACTAACGCAAACCAAAAAAAGTGTATTTTTGATATATGGATTTTACAAAAACAACTGAACAAGATTCAAATTATAATCATCTTGAAAAGATGGAGATACATGAGTTATTGGTAAGTATTAATACAGAAGATAAAACAGTTCCAATAGCTGTTGAAAAAGCATTACCGCAAATTGAAAATCTTATTCAAGTTATCGTTAACCAACTTAAAATAGGTGGTAGATTATTCTATATAGGTGCCGGCACAAGTGGACGATTAGGTATTTTAGACGCTTCAGAATGTCCTCCAACATTTGGTGTACCACATGAATTAGTTATTGGTATCATTGCAGGAGGCGATACCGCCATTAGAAAAGCCGTTGAATTTGCTGAAGATTCAAAATCATTAGGTTGGGAAGATTTAAATTCACATAACATCAATCAAAAAGATGTCGTAATAGGCATTGCCGCTTCTGGAACCACACCTTATGTAATATCTGCTCTAGAGGCTTGTAATAAAAATAATATTACAACCGGTTGTATAACCTGCAATAAAAATAGTCCATTATCCAAAGCATCAAAATTTCCAATTGAAGTTATTGTGGGTCCAGAATTTGTTACAGGAAGCTCTAGAATGAAAGCTGGAACGGGTCAAAAACTTGTGCTTAATATGATTACAACAACTACCATGATTCAGCTTGGGCATATTAAAGGCAATAAAATGGTTGATATGCAATTAAGCAATAATAAATTGGTAGATAGAGGTGTCAGAATGATAATGCATGAATTAAAAATATCACAAAAAGAAGCAGAAGCTTTATTAGATACCCATAAAAACGTACGCTTAGCGATTCAAAATTATCAAAATGGAAGAACATAAAACAGATAAGGATTTGCTTGTTAAAGGATTAAAAAATATGGGGTTATCGCTTGTTGGTATGTTTTTAGGTCCTTTTTTATTACATACGGCATTATCAAATAAAGAAAAGCCACTCTACATTCCTATTCTTATAATAGCAATACTTATATGTGGTCTAGCAATTTATTTAGCTTTTAAAGGCATCAATATTATTTTAGACAGTATTTTTAAAAATAAAATGTCTTAATTTAAGGTAACTTGCTTTGGTGTAGTTGGATTATACCCAAAATCAGTGTCATCAATAGATACATTCAATCCTTCCAAAATATAATTTATTATGGCATAATGATGTATGGTATGGCTATTGGCCTGTGCTAACAACGCTCCATATGTGTAAGTCATTTCAATTTTACCTAAGCCCAAATCATCAAAAACTAAAACAGAAGTATCCATATTAAATTCAAAACCTGTTAACCTTTCAATAATAGAACTTAAATACTGTTTAGCAATAACACACTCTGTTTCAACCTCTTTATTTCTGCTTCTAGCAGTTAAATCAATCTCACCTTCAGAATTCAAATTAAAGACACAGTCATAAAAATCCAAAATATGCCTTATATGTGAGCCAATACTTGAATAATATGGAGATACTGTAGCATTACACAAAACATCATCTGTCAGATTATTCAATAAATATTTAGACTTTTCAAGTGTTTTAAGCGTAGATTGGATGATTATATTCATATAGACTAAAATAACTAATTTAATTGAATTTCAAAATTATTGTTTTATTAGTCTAAAAACCATTCATAGCTTACAAACATCAATTTTAATTCATTGAACAATAACTTCCTATCATTTTATTAAATAAAAAAATGATGTTTTTTATAAATGAATGAATATTTATTCATAAATTTGCGCGATATCAAAAACACCTATCATGGCACGTAAAATAGACCAGGACAAAATTAAAAGAATAAAAGAAGCCACTATGCTAACCATTGTTGAAAATGGCATTGAATCTACCACAATAGCAATGATTGCTAAAAATGCAGAAGTAAGTGGAGGCTACCTATATCGTATCTATGCCGGTAAGCAAGATTTAATAAATGAATTATATTATGAAAAGATGGATTCTATTTATACTGAAATTTCCTTCTTACTTGCCCTAAACCATACAAAAATTGAACATTTAATAAAATCATTTATACAAAATAGGATTGTCTATTACATTAATGAACCTATTGCTTCGCAATTTTACTATCAGTTACTCCACAACGAAAACTTTACTCTTACGGACGAATTAAAAAGTAAAGGGTTAAATGTAATTGTAAAGATTTATGAAATTGGACGAAAATCAGAAGAAATTTCTGAATCTATTAGTTTATACCAGCTGTATTACCACTTATTCCTTTATTCCATTGATTATCTAAATTTTAAACGAAAAAACATTTTCGAATTACAAGAATCTATTGATGAAGATGTTACATTCTTAACCCAAAATATAATGAAAATCTTAAAAAAACAATAATGAATACATTTTTTGAAACATATCGTTTTTTGCCAAAAATTAAATTTTTACCCATTCTTTTAATTTTAATAAGCAACCTAATTAGTGCACAAGAAATAACATTAAAAGATGCACATAACATGATGCTGGAAAATAATGGAAATATTAAAGCTTCAATTTATGAAGTAAAAGAAAAAGAACAAGAAAATAAGGCTGCAAAAGGCTTAAGGTACCCAACAATAAGTGCCTCGGCAACTTACCTAAGGTTGGATAACGACATTAATCTTGATTTAAATTCAACTAGAAACATAGTTGGAGGCTTATTGAGCATTCCGGACCCTGCCGCTGTTTTAGGCGATTGGAATTTAACTCTACAAGAAAAAAATTTAGCCTTTGGAACCGTAGAAATTTCAATGCCCCTTTTTGCAGGAGGTAAAATTAATAACTATAATAAAGCAACAAAAATTAAAGTAGATATAGCGGAAAAAAGTTCACAATTAACAAAAGACGAATTAACAATTAAACTAATAGATTATTATTTTAAACTTAAACTTGCCAAAGAAGTTGAAAAAGTAAGACAGCAAGTTTATGAAACGGTCCTGCTACATTACAACCAAGCGCTAAAGTTTTATGAAAACGGCATGATCCCAGAAGTAGAAACACTTAATGCAAAAGTGGCCTTATCAAATGCCGACACCGAACTAAAAGGAGCACAAAAAGATGTTTCACTAGCAACTACAGCACTAAGAAATACAATTGGAACAGATGAAATTTCACAAATTTCAACAAACTTTAATAAACCAATAATTGTGAATTCATTTGAAGAATTTAAAAACGACCTGTTATTAGGGAACACGCAACTTAAAGCCTTAGAAAAAAATCATGATTTGGCACAAGTTGGGGTAAAACTTGAGAAAAGTAATTATTATCCTAGTATTGGTGCATTTGGTAATTACATTCCTTATACAGACAATTTACCCTTGGTTGAAAATACCAAATGGCTTGTGGGAGTTGGTGCAAAATGGGAATTATTTAATGGTTTTGAAAGAGAACATAAAATAAAAGCTTCACAATTAAAAATAGATCAAGTGGAAGCCATTGATAAACAAGCAAAACTAAATTTAACTACCTATTCTGAAAACCTATTCAATACCATGGAAAAAGAATTAGAACAATTTGAAAGCTTAGAAACGAATGAAATTTATGCTGAAAAATTAAAATTCATGCGAACACGGGCCTTTGAAGAAGGTACAGGAACCTCTATAGATGTTGTAGATGCCACATTAAAGTTATCAGAAATAAAATTAAATAAAATAAAAGCCCTTTACGAATACAATATCGCCTATGGAGAACTTATGGTGCTTACAGGAAAAACAGAAACATTCTTAAATCAATAGAAAAATGAAAAATCCAAAATTTATAAAATCAATAATAAGTATTGTAATTATTGCCCTTTTAGTATTCACTGGTGTATGGTTTTTAGTAAAACCAAAAACCGTAGTGCTGCAAGGTAGAATTGAAGCAAAAGAAATATATCTATCTTCAAAAATACCAACAAGAATTAAAACTTTTGAAGTTCAAGAAGGGGCTAGCGTTAAAAAAGGCCAGTTGTTGGCTTCACTGGAAAGTCCTGAAATATTTGCAAAAGAACAACAAGCTTTAGGCGCACAACAAGCTGCCAATGCACAAAAAAACAAAGCGTCCAACGGTGCAAGAATTGAAGAAATAAAAGCAGCCAAAAGTCTATACGACAAAGCTACAGCTGCGGCCAATGTTATGAAAAAAACATATAGTAGAATTGATAATTTATTTAAAGACGGATTAGTTTCTGAACAACAAAAAGATGAAGTATTTGCAAAAATGAAAGCCGCTTTAAACGATCAGGAAGCTGCCTTAAGCATGTTTCAAATGGCTTCAAAAGGAGCTAGGAAAGAAGATATTTCAGCCGCAGAAGGACTAGTTCAACAAGCAAATGGCGCTTTAAATGAAGTACAAGACTATAAAAATGAAACCATGATGATTGCACCTATTGCTGCTGAGGTTTTAAGCTTTTTACCTGAAGAAGGTGAATTAATTCCGGCAGGTTATCCTGTTGTGCATTTGGTAGATTTAAACAATAGCTATGCAACTTTAAATATAAAGGAAACTTATTTTTTAAATTTTAAGAAGAATTCTGAATTTGTTGCCAATATACCTGCCTTAAACAACAAACAAGTACGATTTAAAGTCTATTATGTGGCCCCTCTTGGTGAATATGCCACTTGGAACGCTACAAAAGCAACAGGAGACTTCGATATTAGGACATTTGAAATAAAAGCCTCTCCACTTTCAAAAGAAACTGATTTGAGGCCAGGAATGAGTATTATATTAGACTATTCTCAATTTAATAACTAATATGAATGCAATATTAATAATAGCGAAAAGAGAAATAGCTCTGTTATTTCATAACCGAACTACATTTGTTTTTGCAGTGATACTTCCTTTTGTTTCATTTTTATTTTTTAATGGTTTGTTGAGAAATGGAGTCGCTCGAGATTTACCTGTTGCTGTTATAGATAACGATAATACGGCTATTTCAAGAAATATTATCGCTCAATTAGATGCTACACCAGAATTAAAAATAGCCTTTAACCCTATTAGCCAAAAAGAAGGTGAGGTACTAATTAGAACAGGCAAAGCATTCGGATTGGTTACCATACCAAAAGATTTTGAGGCTAACTTAAAAAGTGGTAAACAAGTAAATATCATCAATCAATATAATAGTAACATATTACTCCCTGCCGGTTTAGAATATAAAGCATTCAATAAAGTAATTGGTACCATTTCAGCGGGTATCTATATTCAAAAAAAAATGAAAAAAGGCATGTCTAGGCAACAAGCTATTGTGAATTATCAAACGGTCAATTTAAGTAATCATGTGCTTTCAAACCCATACACAAATTATTCATATTATTTAAATACAGGATTTTTAGCATTGTTTTTTCAAATATTCGTTATACTAACCACCATTTATACGCTTGGAACAGATTTAAAATATAGTAAAGGAAACCAATTATTAAGAATGACCAAGGGTCAATTATCACCCTTAATTATCGGTAAAGTTTTACCTGTTACCATTTGGTTTTTTCTTGTTGGCTTAATCATGTTGTACAGTATGTTTGTATGGCAAGATTTCCCTTTAAATGGAAGCAAATTAGCAATAATTACCGGGTTATTATTATTTATTATAGCCACACAATCATTTGCCTTGTTTTTTGTATCTATTAGCAAAAGTTTTAGAGAAGCTTTAACAATTGGCTCAGGTTTTGCTGCGGTGAGTTTATCTTTTTCCGGAATAACGTTACCCATTTTCGCAATGCCCAAAATCTTGCAATGGTTGAGTCAAATTTTCCCTTTTACACATTTCTTTAAATTACTATTAGAACAATCTCAACAGGGATTTCCCTTGTATTATTCACTAAACTCCTTCCTAATACTGCTTGTTCTCTGTTTTGTTCCTTTATTACTGGCTTGGAATAAGCTAAAAAAACTATTTGCTATTGGAGTCTTTAATACTAGTATTTAATAATGAAAAACCTATTTAAAACGTATTACAAAGCCAAAATATCTTTTTGGAATAGTATTTCAACAGAGTGGAACGCTATAATTAAAGATAAAGCAGTTGTTGGTATTTTTTTGTCTATAGGTTTTATTATTCTTGTAGTGTACACGTATATCTATTCCAATCAAGTGGTACAAGAAGTACCAGTTGCAATAGTCAATCAAGATGCAACAAAATTAAGTAGAGATTATATGTCCATGTTAGATGCTTCCGAAGGACTAAAAGTAATGCCTAATTACATTGATCTTCAAGAGGCTAAAACAGCTTATTATTCAAAAAATGTCATGGGAATAATAATAATCCCTAAAAATTTCGAAAAAAATATAAAACAAGGAAAACAAACAGATGTCGTAACATTTTCCGATGCTTCTAACATGCTTTTTTACAAAAAGGTGTTAGGAGATGTATCCGTTATTACAGGTTATTTTAATGCAGGAATTGCCATAAAAAAAGAAATGTTACAAGCCAAACCATATAATCAAGCCACGCAAGAATATTTCCCTATAAAACCCATATCAACAAGCTTATTCAATTACTCCTCAGGCTATGCCAACTATTTAATTCCTATCCTTACAGCTTTACTAGTTCAGCTAATACTATTAATGGCAATGGGGGTATTGAACGGTTCAAGAAATGAAGACTCAAATTTTAAATTACACTTCCCTAGATTACTTCATTCTGGAGGAACAATACCTGTTTTACTTGGAAAAGCATTTTTGTATTTTATGTTTTTTTTAATAATTATTCCAATTCAAATAGGAATAGTATATAGTATTTTTAATATCCCTGTACGATCACCTTTATATTTAATTTACCTATTTTTAATACCTTATATATTCGCGGTTATATTTCTAGGTATTACAATTAGTTCACTATTTAAGAAAAGAGAAGATTCTATCATTTTTTTAGTCTTAATATCAATTCCATCACTAATGTTGAGTGGTTTATCATTTCCAGTTCAAAGTTTTCCGATATTTTATCGCTATTTAGCACAATTGCTACCATCTACTCCAGGCATCGATGGATTTGTAAAATTAACACAAATGAACGCATCATTTTTTAATGTTTTAAAAGAATGGAAATCACTTTGGTTGCTAACCTGTATTTATTTTGTTCTTGCTGCTATTTCCTTAAAATTAAGAGCAATAAATGAGAATAAATCAAAATAAGGGAATTTTATAAATAATAAAAACAGCTACAACACCCAAACAAATCAAACCCTGGGTTATATTTTCACATTAATTAACCCCTCAAATGGTTATTTCAAAAATCATGTATTAAGCGAGTTTTTAAGTAAAATAAAAACCGAGCTATCCGCCATAACTTTTTGTGCAGGATGTTATAGGAATCATTTGAAGCTATCCAAAGCACAAAAATGAAAAGCCGTCCTTAGCGTAGTCGAAGGACTGCAATAGCTTCTTGAAACCATCATTTAGGGTTTATTACAAATACTTATCTCAGCACCAATCAACTACCAAAAAGCATAAAACAAAAAAATCCTCAATCTAAAAAAGATTGAGGATTCAAAAAAGGCAACGACCTACTCTCCCACAAATGCAG
>TARA_R110002050_G_scaffold197849_1_pt1 | contig 14251 bp, 12 predicted proteins | sample TARA_R110002050 | Tara Oceans TARA_R110002050 (sample SAMEA4396988) | marine metagenome | biome: Polar Biome; feature: [DCM] deep chlorophyll maximum layer (ENVO:01000326); material: water (ENVO:00002006), including particulate matter (ENVO:01000060) such as... | depth 25 m
TTCATCCGCCGCAAGTGGTTCACTTTGCCCGCCCTATCCAATTAATAGCAAACCATCTTCAATCAGCATAACGTTTTGGTTGAGTAGGTATAATTGATGTACGGATACTTTATATCTCACGGCTTAATATTGCTTTTGCTTTTTGTTTTAATAGTTTTATCTGGTGCTTTATAACTTCTAGTTCCAATTCATCTAAAGCTTCAGTTATATTTAATTTATCCTTCATATTATTTATTGATGGTGTTTTCGAACTTCATCCTTTATATATAAATATCATTTTAGTATTAAGAATTCAATCTAATTACACCTAAACTAGAGAAGATTCTTGAATAATCTAAATTTCAAAACCCCTTTAGAATTAATATCTGGAGGATATTTATGCTGACTTGGCCGAATAAATTCCAGCACTAGAGAATCAATCATCTTATTAAGGTTTTGTTTGTAGGGGGATTTGTAATATATTCTCATTAGGAATTGAGACAAATTCAGCATCAATCATTCCAGCATTTCCCTCAATAATGTATAATTCTTTTTTAATTTCGTCTAATGGTGTTAATAAAATATTTGTATTATCATATTTAAGGTCAAGGTTCCAATCGACCAATGGTAAATAACTATAAATTTTCTCTTTTTTTCGCATTCCAGAAATGTCAAGAAATAATTTCAAACTCATAGGCAGTACGATACCATCAATAGAGATGAATGCATTAGCCATAACAGTTTTATTATCAATTACATTAACAATAATTTTATCTATAATTTGGAGATATACTAAGCGTAACTTAATTCTGTCACTTTTATAGCTTATAAGAATCTCACTTGTTGTTTCGAGGTCTGACCTTTTTAATAGAGCTTCATTTGTTAGAACTAAATTTCTTTTAGCTTTTGATAATTTTTTGGTAGCATTATTCAATTGATTTTCAAAATCTACTATTATTTTTTCTAACCTGTCTGTTCTATTTGAGAGTCCTTCCCCTTGAGCTCTAGCATGATTAATCAAAGCACCATTAAGATTTGAGTCAAGTTCGATTAATTGTCTTTCTGTACTTGTAATAACTTCTTGGAGTGTTACTAATTCGGATTCTAGTCTGCTTTTTATTTCATCCTTATTATTTATGTGCTTCAATATAGAATCACTTTCGACAATTTCATTAAAGATTGCTGACTCCAATAGGCTAATATTAACTCCAATATTTCCACAATTCCCATTCTTTTTTAATCGGCTAGAGCAGATATACACTTTATCACCACGTGGTGTTGGTTTATATTTTGCAAAATAATTCCGACCACATATTCCACATACTAATTTATCTTTTAGTAGATATGTATATTCGGTTAGGTAATTCCTATGAGATTTGGTTTTTCTAAGCTCCATGCAATCATCCCAAAGCTGCACATCAACAATAGTTTTAGGTAAATTAACATCTATTAATATTGGAGGTTTCTTGTTTTTCTTATTTTCTTTTCCACCCCAATACCTTCGTTTTCCTTTGTATATAGGATTTTTTAGGATATCATCCACTGTTTTATCACTCCATTGAACCTCGTTTCCTAGTTTCCCAGTATGTTTATTCATTGGTTTCTCACCAAATGATTTATGAGACCTTGTTTTTATTTTGTCATTATTATTTAAAATATTAGCAATTGCTTTTGTACCATTGCCAGTTTTATATAGCTCAAAAATTAATCGAACATGTTCAGCTTCTTCTTCATCGATAACCAACATTTTATTCTTGCCCTTTGTAAATCCATAAGGTTTGAATTTACCTCCACCAACATGACCAGCCTTAATAGATGAAAGAATACCACTTTTACTTCTTTCCTTAAGAGTTCTTACTTCTTCATCAGCAAGATTTATCATAATGTCTAGAACAAGTTTCCCCATTGAATTAAGATTCCCATCCTTTTCTAGTAAATTGATAGAACCTTTTTGAATAAATAGGTTGACTTTGAAATCCTCTAGCGTCCATAATATTTCTCTAATCTTTCTTGGACTCCTTCCTAGTCTACTAATTTCTGTTATGTAGATGCATGAGTAGTAATTGTTGTCAGTAGTAATCTTGTCAATCAATTCCTGAAGTTGGGGTCTGCTATTGTCGTATCCAGAAAGTTTCTCTTGATAAATATCAATGTCTTTTTTTTTAATACCTTGATTACGAGCAATAGCATGTAAATCTTCAATTTGCCTTTTGTAATCTTGTTTGTCTTTTGTACTGACTCTTACATAGAAAGCATATTTCGTCATAAAATGTTTTTATGTAAATATACGCCACCTATTTAACGTGTGCAACATCGCTAATGGTATGATGTGGACTTCTAAACGGACGTTGTGCCATGAGCCCCGTATCTTTAACACGACCAACTACCGAATGTATTTTAGTTGTTTCCAAAGCTTCATGTAAGGTCATTGGCGGCAAAATACTAGGTAAACGTTTGGCTAACATGGTTTTTCCTGCTCCTGGAGGGCCAATTAAAATAATGTTATGGCCACCAGCAGCTGCAATTTCCATACAACGCTTAATACCTTCTTGCCCTTTAACATCGCTAAAATCAAACTCAGGAAACTCAAGATTTTTGTAAAATTCTTCACGTGTGTTGATTATGGTTTGTTCAAGCGGTGCTCCTTTATCAAAATAATCAATCACTTGTTTTATAGTATCAACACCATAAACCTCAAGATTATCAACAATAGCAGCTTCCTTCGCATTTTGACTTGGCAGAATAAAGCCTTTAAAACCCTCTTCTCGCGCTTTTACAGCAATTGGCAATGCACCTTTAATGGGTTGCAAACTACCATCTAAAGATAACTCCCCCATGATAATGTATTTCTCCAACTCTTCAGCTCGAATTTGTTTTGAAGCAGCCAAAATACCAATAGCCAAGGTTAAATCGTAGGCGCTTCCCTCCTTACGTAAATCGGCAGGCGCCATATTAATGGTTATTTTTTTTCCTGGGATTTTATAACCGTTATTTTGAAGTGCAGCCGCAATACGGTAATTACTTTCTTTAATGGCATTATCTGGCAATCCTACTAAATGATAGCCAATACCACTATCAACATTTACTTCAACAGTAATGGTGGTAGCTTCAACACCAAAAACGGCACTTCCAAATACTTTTTTGAGCATAAAAATTATTTAAAGCTTAAATGTAAGAAAAGTATATGAAAAATTTTAAAAAAGGATATCATCAATACTTAATGATGATTTTTGAATAAAACCTCATAGTCTTCTTTACTATCAATATCCGAAATAACATGGCTTCCATCAATAAACGTTACCCTATCTGAATATTTTTCTAATATTTTTTTCGCCCCTTTGTCGCCATTCAGTTGAGACAATTCTTCAAAATAAGATTTATTAAAAATAGCTGGCACCCCTAATTTTTGGTCTTTATACAAAGTGCAGGTAATCTCGTTTTTACTTTCGTTATGTTTGTTGATGAGTGCATTCAAAAAATAAGCGTCTATTAAAGGCTGATCGGCCAACATAATAAGAACCTCTTTGATTTCTGGATGACATTTTGAAATTTCTTGAACGCAAAATGAAATGGAGCTGCCCAGCCCTTGTTTCCAAGCATCGTTTTTTAAAACGTGTAAATTATAAGGATTAATTTGAGATATTATCTTTTCATAATTTGCCCCTAAAACAAGAAAAATACCATCGTTTTCTATATGCGTTACTGAATTTATGGCATGTTGTAACAAATTCGTGTTTTTCCATTTAAGAAGTTGTTTAGGGAACCCCATCCTGGAAGCATTTCCAGCAGCAAGTATTAATACTACTAATTTTGACAATTGAAATCGATTTATATATGAATTCGTCCTGTTTTTTCTTTCAAAGACATAGGCTCTTGCTTTCTAACGACAGATAAGATTTCTGAAACAATCGATATCGCAATCTCTTGAGGCGTTTCAGCACCTAAATTTAACCCGGCTGGTGCATGAATGTTTTCAATAAAAGCCTCATCGACTTCGGGACAATATTCTAAAAATTGTGATAAGAGTTTTTCTCGTCGATTAGAAGGTCCTAAAATTCCTAAATAAGCTGGTTTAGAATCCTTCAACTCTAACAAATACTTTAAATCATTCGAAAAATTATGTGTCATTAACACGATAGCCGTTTGATTATCTATGGAATGAAGTTCTAAGGCATCCGGAGACACTGAAAAAAAAGCGGTTACACCTGGAAAGTCTTCTATGGTTTTAGATTCTAAAGGGCCCGAAATTACGGTGACATCCCAACCTGTATAATGTGCCAGTTTACATAGCTGAACCGAATCATGCTCTGTTCCAAAAATCATTAATTTAAAACAAGGCTTTAATTCTTCTTCAAAAACTAAATCTTCGTTATTTATTTTTAAAGATTTCGACAGTAGATGATGATTATTTTTGAAAAACACAACCGAACCAATAGACGCATGTTCGCCTATCTCTTTTGAATAATATGATTTAATTTGAAATGACTCTCTGTCTTTTAAACAATTCGTGAAGTCGTTAAAAAATTCAAGATGAGGATTAAATGGTTCTATCAAAATGTATAGAATACCTTCACAACCTAAACGGTATCTACCATCATAGGTCATCATTTTTGGGTTTCCTGTTTTAAAAACTGATTCTGATTCACGAAGAATATCTTTTTCTACACAACCGCCACTTACAGCACCAATCATTTTACCATTTTCAAGAATAAGCATTCTTACACCCGGTTTTCTATATGAAGACCCTTCTAAATCTACTACTGTTGCTAAAACAGATTTTAAACCCTGCTTTTTTGCTAAAAGATAGTTATCTGCTATCGTTTTAAATTCATGTGTCATAAAAACCCTTTGTAATACAATCCTAACTTAATATTTTTTCAACTTTAATATGATTGATATATGGCTGTTTTGTTAACCGTTGACCCGTCGCCTTATAAATAGCATTAGCAACTGCTGCACCAACTGGTGGCAACGTTGGTTCTCCTAAACCTGTTGGAGCTATATCACTATCTACAAAATGAATATCTACTTGAGGTGTTTGCCCCATTCTGATTAACTGATAGGTATCAAAATTATTTGACTGTGGAATTCCATTATTAAAGGTTAATTCGCCATACAAAGCATGTCCGATGCCATCAATAACACCTCCAGCCACTTGATTTTTGGCTCCTAACGGATTAACAACAACACCACAATCTACTGCTACTGTAACCTTTTTCACTTCTGGCAACCCATTATTCATCACAATATCAGCTACTTCAGCAACATGAGAATTGTGACAATAATACACTGAAAAACCTTGATAAACTCCTTCTTTAGCGTGACCCCAATTAGCTTTTTCTGTTGCTAATTTTATAACTCCTTGCAAGCGCTCCGGACTATATTCAATCTTTGGATCTAGATTTTGTTTTGCTTTTTCCAATAAATCAAGATGTAATTGAACTCTATCTACACCCATAAGTTCAGCTAGTTCATCAAAAAAACTTTGTTCTGCATTTGCTAAAAAATTGGTGTATGGCGCTCTCCAAGCTCCTGTGGTAATATTACTGTTATAATTTGCTACATCAACTTGATAATTGGATATGGCAGCAGCCGGAAAAAAATTAGGTATTAAGCCATACATGTTTCCCCCTACAGCTGCCTCTTTTAGCTGATATCCAGAAATCTCACCATTCTTTATACTCGCTTTAATTCTATATTTTGTTGCTGGACGATACACGCCTGTCGTCATATCATCTTCTCTGGTAGAGACCATTTTAACAGGTTTCATTATAATATTTGAAATTTCAGCCGCTTCTAACGCAAAATCAGAATAAAGTCGTCTTCCAAAACCACCGCCCATTCGAGTCATTTCAACATAAATATCATCCACATTTCGGTCTAACAATACAGCAACAGATTTTGCAACTTCTTCTGGCGTCTGTGTCGGACCTACCAAATGAATTTTATCAGCACTAACGTTAGCGAAAAAATTCATAGGTTCCATCGTATTATGTGGCAAAAAAGACGATTCATACGTGCGTTCAAGAACCTCATCTGCTTCAGCAAATGCCTTATCTATATCACCATCAGATCGCATGGTTTTAAACGACGTCCCATCTAATAAATCCAGTAAGGTTTTATTATGAAACTCAGTGCTTTCAAGAGGCGACTCATCTTTCCAAACAGCTTTAATGGCTTTTTTTCCTTTAATAGCATCCCAAGTCGTTTTAGCAATCACCACAACTTTATCGGTACCGCTCAAGGTAGCTGTCCAACTCACATAGCCTTTGCTTAAAAAGTTTCTGGCTTTCTCTCCAATTGTAATCACATCTATAACTCCCGGAATGGCTTTTGCCGCCGTGGCATCAAAAGATTCCAAAACTTGACCGAATGCAGGCGGTCTTAAAACCGAAGCATACAACATACCTTCTTCTTTATAATCGAGTCCGAACAAAGGTTTTCCTGTAATAATACCATCGATATCGACATTACTCGTTCCTTTGCCTATAATCGTAAAATCTTTAGGATCTTTTAAAGTAACATTTTCAGGAACTTCCATAGCAGCTGCTTCTAAAACCACATCGCCATAACCCAATTTATCTCCTTTTGAATTAGTGATAACACCTTGCTTGGCGGTACACTCTTTAGCAGACACACCCCATCTAGCAGCTGCAGCATTGACTAACATTTGTTTTGCTGTGGCTCCTGTTTGTCTTAACGGTTCCCAATTTTGTCTAATAGATTGACTACCTCCAGCTATTTGGTTATTGAAGTTTTTAGTATCTAAAGGAGCTTGTTGCACATAAACATCATCCCAAGGCACATCTAATTCTTCTGCAATTATCATAGGCATTGAGGTTTTTACACCTTGACCTATTTCTGGGTTTATAGAAAAAATAGTGACTTTCCCTTCATTAGAAATTTTGATAAAGGCATTAAAGTCATTAAAGTTTAATTGACTAATATCTACGGGCACTTTAGCGTCAGACTTACACGCATTGAATAAGTTAAAACCAATAAGCATACCGCCACTTGCTAATGCAGACGTTTTAAGGAACGATCTTCGGCTAAAATTTGATTGTTTTGAAGGTGTCATGTTCTAAATATCTTAATGGTTAATTATTTTATTTTATCGGCAGCTACTTTAACTGCTTTCTCTATACTATTATAAGAGGCACATCTACAAATATTACCATGCATGGCATTTCGTATTTCCGTCTCACTCGGGTTTGAATTTTTATTTAAAAAAGCCGATGCCGTCATAATTTGTCCAGACTGGCAATAACCACATTGTGGGACATCAACCTCTTTCCAAGCTTGTTGAACAGGATGATCGCCTTCCTCAGACAAACCTTCAATCGTTGTAATATTCATACCTTCAGATTGAGATACTTGAATCAAACAACTGCGCATCGCATTGCCTTCAACATGAACCGTACAGGCACCACATTGCCCAATTCCGCATCCAAATTTGGTTCCTACAAGGTTTAGATGATCTCTTAAAACCCATAATAAAGGTGTATCCATTTCAGCCTCTACCGTATAGGCCTTATTGTTAATTTTTAAATTGAATGTTGGCATTTTTTGAATATTAATTAAAAAATAAGTTCAGATTGTTTAAAAGTGCTGGTATTTTCATAAATATATAAAAAAAATAAAGTTATTTTTAAGGGATAGTATTGTTTTAACATTTATTTCAAAATAAAATTTAAATCTTTAAAATAATTTGATGATAAATTCAAAGCGCATTGGCTTATTTCTTGGCCCTATTCTTTATATTACCATTCGTCTTTTTCTTAAACCAGAAGGCTTATCTGAAGAGGCAAATGGTGTATTAGCATCAACTCTTTGGATTGCTATTTGGTGGATAACCGAAGCCATTCCTATCGCCGCAACAGCCTTATTACCTATTGTTTTATTTCCACTCTCTGGAAGTTTAGATTTGGCATCAACAACAACGTCCTACGGTCATAAATATGTCTTTCTGTATTTAGGTGGTTTTATTATTGCAATTGCTATTGAAAAATGGAATCTACATAAACGCATTGCTCTTAATATTATAAACCTTATTGGGACTAATGTTAAAAAAATCATTCTGGGCTTTATGGTTGCAACGGCATTTTTATCGATGTGGATTTCAAACACGGCAACTTCCGTCATGATGCTTCCTATTGGCATTGCAATCATCAAACAACTAAAAGACAACCCAGAAACTGATAAGAATGAAAATTTAATTTTCGGAAAAGCCTTGATGTTGGCTATTGCCTACAGTGCATCTATTGGAGGTATAGCAACCTTGATTGGAACTCCTCCAAATTTAGTTTTAGCAGGCATCATATCGGAAACTTACAGTTATGAAATTACATTTTTCCAATGGTTTAAATTTGGTTTTCCTATTTCTATAGTATTGATTTTTGTTTCTTGGAAATACTTAAGTTCCTTCGCTTTTACATTTAAACAAAAAGACTTTCCAGGAGGAAAAACAGAAATCACGCGCTTATTAAAAGCGCTAGGAAAGATGCGATACGAAGAAAAATTAGTGGCTATTGTTTTTTTTGCTACTGCCTTTTGTTGGATTACACGATCTTTTCTGTTACAAAAACTATTACCACAACTTGATGATACCATTATTGCTATTGTATTTGCCTTGGTGTTATTTATAATTCCGTCGAAAACAAAAAACAAACAATTAATTTCTTGGAAAGACACCAAAAAACTGCCTTGGGGAATTATCCTCTTATTTGGCGGCGGTATGGCATTAGCAAAAGGATTTGAGACTAGCGGATTAGCCTTATGGATAGGAAATCAAATGATATCATTAGCGGGGTTAAACATCATTATTATTATTTTATTATTAATTGCATCTGTAAACTTTTTAACCGAAATAACATCAAATCTTGCCACAACTGCGATGCTTTTACCTGTGTTGGCTCCTATGGCTTTAAGCATCGATGTGCATCCGTTTATACTTATGGTTAGCGCCACCGTTGCTGCTTCCTGTGCCTTTATGCTTCCTGTTGCAACGCCTCCAAATGCTGTTGTTTTTGGTTCTGGTTATTTAAAAATTTCAGATATGGTGAAGACAGGTTTTTTTATGAATGTCATTTCAATACTTATTTTAATAGCTTTCGTATACTTAGTACTTCCTGAATTATGGCATATACTCATTAAGGGTTTTCCTGAAGCTCTTAAAAAGTAGATTGTTTTACAAATTCTAACGCGCGTTTTTCGTTGTAATACACATTCTTTTTATCAATAAACCCTGCATGACCACCGTGTTTTGGCATTTCTAAAAACAAATTTTTATTTTGTTTAGCTTCTTTTACCGGATAACATTCAGGAGACAAGAAGGAATCGTTCAAAGCATTGATAATAAGTGATGGAACTTTAATATGAGGCAAAAATTGTAAACAACTACATTGTGTATAATAATCCAACCCGTCTTTAAATCCATGAGCTTTTGCTGTATACACATTATCAAAATCGTATAAGGTTTTGATGGAATTAAGCGCATCTAAACTTAAAATATCTGAATATTGTTGTTGTTTTATCCGAAGTCTATCTACTAAATGTTTTTTAAACCGATCGTGATATAATCTATTTTCCAGAGTGTGCAACATTCTAGCTGATCCTTCTAAAGAACAAGGCACAGAAACCGCAATCACTGCTTTTATTTCCTGTGGTATTTCAGTGCGCTCTCCAAGATACTTCAAAGCCATATTCGCTCCCAAACTGATGCCTTTAATATAAATATGTGTATAGGCTTTAGTTTGAATGATATGATTAATAACCGACTCTAAATCTTCGGTAGCTCCTGAATGGTAGGATCTGTATTTTAAATTATCGCTTCCACTACACCCTCTAAAATTCACACAAACAGCATCTATTTTATTGTTGTTAAATAATTTAGCTGTTCCCGTCATATAAGGCCGTTGGGCGTTCCCTTCCAAACCATGCAGCAGAATAATGACTTTATTTGTTTTCTCTTCCGAAAAACTCCAATCTAAATCTAGGAAATCACCATCAGGCAAAGTGATACGTTCTCGCTCTTGGGTAAGTCCTTTAACTCGTCTCATTAATCCGGAATAAACGGTAGAAACATGTCCATTTTTAAAAAAGAAGGATGGTTTATAATTACTGTCTATTATGGGCATTTGGTTATTGGTTGTTAGTTGATATGTTTTGAGTTTGTTAAACTATTTTACTTCTAGACTTGTGAATTTGAATGTTGTCCCATTAAACAAGCCTTTATCACTCAATTTTAATGACGGAATGACTAAAAGTGCCATAAAAGATAAGGTCATGTATGGCGCATGCAACGTACTTCCTAATCGTTTAGCCATAGCATCTAATTCAGCATATTTTATTCCGACAGTTTCTCCATCTTGGTCGCTTATAATACCTGCAACTGGTAGTGGAATAATATTTTCTTCGGAATTAGACACTGCGCAAATTCCACCTTTATGTTCTATTATTAAATTCACCGCTTTACAAATAGCCTCGTCTGAAACACCAACTGCTATTATATTATGAGAATCGTGACCTACAGACGACGCAATGGCACCTTCTTTTAATCCGAAATTCTTTATAAAAGCAATGGCAGGCTTTTGATTTTGGTAGCGATTTACGACCGTCATTTTTAAAATATCATTCTGAATATTAGAAACCAAATTACCATCTTCTATCAAACTATCAGCAATAATCTCATTGGTTACTAATTGCCCTTCCAGAGCTTCAATAACTCTAATTTTTTCGGCAGAAGCATCAAACCTAAAATCTAAAACGCTTTTCTTTTCTGTATTAAAATTATTTAAAAGTTCAAAGTTAACTGACTTGATAAGTGATTGTCCTTCATCAAAAACCAATTCGCCATTTATATACGTTTGAATAGCATTAAAATCAATTAAATCTTCAACCACAATACAATCGGCAGCATCCCCTTCATTGAGCAAACCAACATCGAGATTATAATGTTTGACAGGATTGATACAAGCGGCTTGCAACACTTTAAACACATCCATATTTTTAGCAACGGCTCGTGCACATAACTTGTTAATATGATTGAGCAACAAATCGTCCGGATGTTTATCATCACTACAAAACATCATATTTTCAAAATGTTCTGGCAATAAGTCAATTAAAGCCTCGAAGTTTTTTGCTGCACTACCTTCGCGAACCAAGATTTTCATCCCTTTTTGAAGTTTCTCTAGACCTTCTTCAAAGGTAAAACATTCGTGATCTGTTGAAATTCCTGCATTGATGTATTTCGTAATATCATCTCCAAGAATTCCCGGCGCATGACCATCAATTGGTTTGTTGTAATGTTTTGCCAAAGCAATTTTTTTCATCACCTCGTCGTCGTCAAACAAAACACCGGGGTAATTCATCATTTCTGCTAAATACTTAATATCTGGATTTTGAAGTAGTTTATTAATGCCTTCAGAATCGATAATAGCTCCAGCCGATTCAAAACTCGTGGCAGGCACGCAGGATGGTGCCCCAAAATTGAATTTAAACGGTACTTTTTTACCGTTTTCAATCATAAACTCCACGCCTTCAACACCAAGTACATTAGCGATTTCATGCGGATCGGAAACTGTAGCAACGGTTCCATGTTTGACTGCTAACCGTGCAAATTCACTGGGCACCAACATAGAACTTTCTATATGGATGTGAGCATCTATAAAACCTGGTAAAATGTAATGATTTATGTTATGATCTTTCTCTGAAATAGATGTGATTTTACCGTTTTCAATAGTAATTTCTCCCTTAAAAATTCTTTTATTAGAAATATCAACAATTTGTCCTTGTAAGGTCATTCTTTACGTGTTTTATTTACTTAAATTTTTAATACATGTCTCCCTTAATTTCCAAATTTCATCAAAATTTAAAGGCAAACTATCTTTAACAATCCAATTTTTTATAAATTTTTTATGATAATCATCTTTAAACGTTATCACTTGTTCCGCCTTAATTTCTAGTTCCTCTATGATGTCTGCTTTTATTTTTGCAAAATCTAAATGCTTTGAAGTTACATCAATACATTCATCAAGAATCTTTAAATAACAATGCGCTTCTGGAATATAATCAATTGAACATCCTGTTATAGCATCTCCTATTTTAGGCGTATTTAATGGATTCATCTTAAAAACACTAAGTATTAATTTTACATTTGGAATATGATTAAAATCGGCAACTTGTTTAAGATACGCATGCTTAGAGCTACAAGTTCCTGTGTTTTCTAGAATTACTAAGCTTAAATTTGCTCTATCACTAGTTCTTCCGTAAGGAATGTTTTTGACATATTTTATTAAATTATTCCACGTTTCAATGCCATGTCGCTTTGCTAATTTTGTTAAGCTATCATTTGAAGTTAATTTATAATCTATGGACATTATTGCAAATTGTGAAAATTATTGTAATTCAATTTTTAAAATATGTTTGGTTTGCTCAGTAACTTTAAATCGATTATCGGCTCGTTTGCCAATAACCCAAACTATGTCATCTCCAGATGTTAATAGCCAGATGTTTTCTTTTTCAATTAAAGATAATTTTTCATCTTTTAAATATTTACTCAATTTCTTTTTGCCGTTCATTCCTAACGGATAAAAAAAGTCGCCTTCTTGCCATTTTCTAACAAACAACGGATAGTTTAAAAGCGCTTTATCTACATAGAGCATGCCGGACTTGGTAGTCGACATAGCATCAACCTGATTAAAATGCAGCACCCCTGATGGGATTTGAATATCGGTATCGTTTTCAGTTATTGTAATTACTTGAGAATCTTCACTTGATGTTATATCAGTTAATATCAAATAGTCTCTGTCTTTCAATAAGCGATGAGTAGAAGAAAACACTTGCTTGCCAGACTGGGCATCCAATAAATTTACAATATCATTCCATTCTGTAAATCCAAAATCTTTTAAAAATTCGTGGAGGTACGCTTTCGGATTTTTTAATGTTTTGAATTCTGATATTTTAAACTTTAATGTGTTGACATCTATAGTAACAATAGCACGTTTCAAAACTGCATTTAAGCTATCATCAACAATATCGACTGTATCATTTAAATTATTTAAAGTCGTTTGAAAATTTTGCAGCAACTGTGGATTGATTTCCTTTAAGACAGGAATAACATCATGACGCAACTTATTCCGTAAATATTTTGTTGACGCATTACTGCTATCGTCTCGCCATTTTACTCGATGCTCTTTAGCATATGTCTCAATATCTTGCGTTGAAAACAGTAGTAATGGCCTAACTACTGCTCCATTAATTTCAGGAATACCCGTTAAACCATCCAAGCCTGTTCCTCGTGATAGATTGATTAAAAAAGTTTCTAAATTATCATCAGCATGATGGGCTGTTAAAATATAGTCGAATTTTAGTTGATCCTTCAGTTCTTGAAACCAATGATAACGCAAATCTCTGGCTGCCATTTGGATTGACAATTTATGCTCTTTAGCGTAGGCATTGGTATCAAAACTTTCAATAAAGACTTCTAAATCTAAATCTTCAGCTAGTTGCAACACAAAATCTTCATCCGTATCACTTTCATCCCCTCTTAAATTAAAATTACAATGCGCTAAGGCAATATTTAACTTTAATTGATGACATAAATGGGTTAATACCACGCTATCTATTCCACCTGAAATGGCTATTAAAAGTCTGCTATTCTTTAAAAAAGAAAAACGAGTATTAATATGATTTTGAAATTGTTCAATCATATTTCAAATATACAACTTTGAATATTGAAATTAATATCAAGTTGTTAATATAAAATGACAATAATCAGGAATTATAAAGTGAAAAATATGTACCTTAATAACGTTAATTTTAAATACTATTATTATGTGTTCAATAGAAAAAATAAACGATAAAGCTACTAAACTAGCATTTGATAAACGCGTAGTTTCTGCAACACAACAAATTCATCCATATGTAAAACACAGACTATATATAGCTGAATCAACAGGTATTATACCTAAAAAAATGTATAAATCAAATGGTATCATTGATGACAGCATCGCTGAATTTTATGAAAATGGATTTGATGTTGACAGTGATGTAAACACCATCAAAATCAAGCTTTTTAAAATAGCTAATTCTAACTTAGAAACACTTTTTAAAAAAGAGGCGTTTCATAAAGATACGATTAGTACCAATAGCATACTTGAAGAAGAACTTGATGATTTAGAAGAGCATTACACCATGAATGCTGATTGGGATTTTGTAATGAATGAAGAGCTCAATGATATTTCATATAAACAAGACCATAAACACAAACATT
>TARA_R110002050_G_scaffold25168_2_pt1 | contig 14228 bp, 2 predicted proteins | sample TARA_R110002050 | Tara Oceans TARA_R110002050 (sample SAMEA4396988) | marine metagenome | biome: Polar Biome; feature: [DCM] deep chlorophyll maximum layer (ENVO:01000326); material: water (ENVO:00002006), including particulate matter (ENVO:01000060) such as... | depth 25 m
TTGCCCTACTCCATGTATGAGAACGACCTTTTTAATACCTGATCTACCTGCTTTATCAAGGGTCTTGCGACACTCACGTAGTTGAATCTGTAACTTTTCGTGGGCATTAAAGTTTTTGGGGAAATCTACTAAGGCTTCAAAGTGAAGGTCAATTTCCAAAAAACCGGGTTTAGTACTTTTATTTCCAAAGCCCATAATTTTAGCGCTAGTGGGTTGATCCTTTTGAATTACCTCACCCACCTGTATTGCTTTTCGCAAGATTAAGCTGCTGAGTGGATAAGTATCATCAAAGCCATGATCACAGGCCACTTCGGCCATATCGCCTTTTATAGCGATAATAGTTCCCGTTCCTTCTTCGTCTATGAAGGCCACAATATCTCCCACTTTAAAACTCATACGGCAAAGTTCAGCCTTCCTGAGGTGAAAAAGAAAATCCTAAGGGGAAATTTTGAAATCAATTTCACATAAAAAAGCCGCTCATTTCTGAGCGGCTTTTAATATTACTAATTAAATCTTATTTGATACTTATCCGACGATGAGCCGTTAAAGAACCTGATTTAATTTCTAGCATATAAATACCACTTGCTAAATCTGATACATTAAAAGCATTGCTATAGGTACCACTTTGCATGCGGTCGTTTATCATCAGTACGCTTCTGCCTTGAGCGTCGCGTAATACGATTTGAACATCAGCACTTCCCACTTCACGGAAACTTACATTAAGCATCTTTTGAGTGGGGTTTGGATAAACACTTAAGCTGTTTGCTAAAGCATTTTCGACTAAGTCAACATTGGCATTTGTTGTAAAAGTTGCTGTGTCAGTCCCACAAGTATTACTTACTACTAAGGTAATAGTATAAGAACCATTGGTACCGTAAGTTGCTGTATCTACAATATTGCTGCTGGTTACACTATTACCAAAATCCCAAGAATAAGATAAGGCGTTAGTACTTCCACTAGCATCTAGATACACCTCATAACTACCATTCACGATTGCACTATCAATGGAAAAACTCGCATTAGGAGTTGGCCCTACTTTAGTTGTGCCATTAATAGATGTGAAAGTACTAGTATCACCGGTGCAAGTATCTGCGATCAGTACATCGTACTGTGTACCAGGGTTTAGACCTGAAATAGTATAGGGCGGAACCACTACACCTGTAAAGGAGCCTGTACCTGGTGTAAGCGGACTCACTCCGTACTCAATTATTGACCCCCCAGATAGGCTAGTCCAATTTAGACTTATGGAGTCACAGCCTGTTGAGGTAACAGATAGCGCGTTAGGGGGATTGCAAATCCCTTGCACAGCATATGGCTGGACGCAGAAATCATCGATATAATATTCTGATGAAGTTGGATCCCCGACAATTTTCCCAGTATAAAAGTTTACGCCATTAAACTGTAAGGCTACACCAGGGTTTGCTAATGAATAATCATAACCAATACCTGTGCTTGTTCCGTTCAACTCAAACCAAATTGAATCATTATCGAGATCAAGAATTGTACTCACTGAGTTCCACTGACCTTGCGTATAGCTAAATGTACCTGCAACTACGGTTCCCGTTGAGTATTGCACCTCTGCGGTACCATTACCTTGGAAGTAAACTTCACCTCCCCAATAGTTGGTACCGACGCCGTTAAAAGCATGGTTCTGCTGAATATTAAAATAAGCATTTCTGCCGCTTGGAATGTACATTTCAAATGCAACTTCCCAAATACCAGAACTGATGGTATCAAAATAAGCAATAATATCATCTGGAGCCGTACCCGTGGGATCACTCAACATTAGCGATTGGTTTCCGCTCGCTGCCTGAGTTGTGACAACTGAAGCTGTTCCTCCTGCACCAACTGTTCCTTGCCACGGCAAGAATAGCGCAGATTGATTCTCAATAAGTCCAGTTGCATACTGCTCTATGTCTTCGCCGCAAATAGTTTGATCTGGGCAAATTTGAATTGGACCTGCCCAAACACTTGCATCTGTTGGAGAACAAGTAGAGCGAACATAGTATTCCGCACAAAGATTTGTTGGAATACCCGTAACTACGGTAGAGTCTGTACTCACATTAACGCGAGTACCCGCTCCAACTGTAAAACCTACTGGCCCATATTCGACATCAAAGCTAGTTGAACCTGTTCCCACCGTATCCCAAGCTATTGCAACTGAGGAAGCAGAAACGGCTTCACCCCGCAATACTGAAGGTGCAGAACAATTTGGAACAACTACAGTAACGGTATCGGTATAAGAGCCACAAGCATTGCTAAAACTAACTACATATTGATAGTTTCCTGGGTTAGTATATGGCCCCACCACAATACATGATGTAGTGTCAATTATTGCAGTAGAACCTGCTAATGTCCAGTTTAAACCTGGAGCGGCCGCTGCATTTATCACTGGAAAACCTGTGTTATAAACGTTGGGATCTTGGGGTGAAGTACTGGAAGCAACCCAGTTAGTTCCATCATCAGTATCCGGTCCTTCTAAGCGAATGCCCCAAGTACTAGAGCCACTTGGCTGTCCACCGTTCCATTCTGTAGTAACACCAGCAGCAGCTGGGAAGCTGTAAGAACTTGTTCCATAACCTACTGCATCAATGATATTGCCTTGATCATCCTTTAGAATTCTACCTGCAGCAGTACCCGAACCATTGGTTCCCGTAAAGGCACCATTAGCATGATAATAAAAATCGCTGGGACTTGGAACACTTGAATTTAATTGACTTATGGCAAGAATGGCATTGCCACTTGGACTTAACACAGTACCTGCTGCAAAAGTTTCAGTGCTGAGTAAAGCTGAGGCACTCCACTGTTCTAAGGTGTAACCTTCCAAATCCGAGCCCGGCGCTCCTGATATTTCGATGTAATCATCAGCAGTTAAATAACCAGGTCTTCCAGCTGTTGGAGTACCATTGGTAGCACCTGCAAAATGGCAAATTTCAGTGATTTTAAAATCACCTGCTCCAAAGAAGGAAGAATTTACGCAGATTTCCACTGAATCTGCTTGGCTGAGTAAATATGCCGTATCTGGTGAAGCGATAAACTCTTCTTTAACTTCAAAAGTAACAGAGGCTAAAGTATCATTAGAATTCACCACGTTTACGCCATTCTGTTGTAAATAAGCGTTAAGCGTGTACACTCCGGGAATAGATAAATCAATACCATTAGTCTTCATGATTATCGTATCTAAAACCCCTGCTACACCAGTGTTTACCGTAATTAAGCCAGAGCTATTTGCTGGACCAGTAACCGAATAAGAAGCAGTTAATGGGTCCACAGAAAAATCAATATTGGTAATTAAATTTTGGGCAGTCAATACAATAGAATCATTTGCTGATAAACATAAGCCCTTTATGAAATCACCACTAAGAATAGCAATGTCACCAGCAAGAGGTGTGTATTCATCCGCACCAATATCTACCGTGGTAGAACCAGCGGCTGGCCTCGTGTCACCATCAATATCTACTGTGATTCCTAAAGTATTATCTCCAGCATCATTAGCCAAGCCGCCTAAAAGGTGTAAATCGTCAATCGCTATAAATACGGGATCCCCTTCTAGTGAATTGGTGTTTCTAGTGGCATCAGCCGTTTGCCAAGAACTTAGATCTGTAAAGGTTGCATTACCATCATCAATAAGATCGCCGCCGGAAACTTTAAAGTAAATATTGTAATCTACCAAAGACGTGGCATCTATTGGATCTACTGACTCAAAAGCAAAATCAGATCCATTAGAAACAAAAATATTGTTATAAATATTTAGTTCTTCATCATCATCGATGGCAAAAGCCGGATTTCCCATTGAGCTATTGTGGTATACATCAATGTGAATGGCATCCAACAAATAAATACCATAGTCATTTTCGCTAATTACCATGTTATTATATAACGTAGAGTTGGTAGCGGGTGAAAGACCATCATTACCATCATTAATATAAATACCATAGTCTTTTACATGCACTTGGTTACCGCTAATCTGGAAATGATCAACATCAATCAAGTAGATGCCATCTTCATCAGTAGCTGATATATTAGAAACAATGGTGTTATCTGTAATTTCTACATTTTCTACACTATATAGATACATTGCAGATAAGTAGAATTTGCGAATATTAGTATTTCTTAACGTAAATCCTGAGACATTTTGTACCGTAGAATTACCATAATAGGTTAAACCATAATAACCTCCTACTAAATGGCAGTTTTCAATGGTCACACTATCAACTGCACTTCCAAAACTTTGATCATTTTCATAATCAGACGAAATAGCAATCGGTGATACATCGCCTCTAAAAGCACCACTTGAATCGGTCGCTACCACACTGTTTGTTAAAGTAAAGTGGTCAGCATCATTCGTTACTAAAATCCCCCATCCTTCACTAGCTGCATTATTAGTAATGGTTAAGTTATCAATAGTCACATAATCCGTGCTATCAATAAGTACCGTGGCTTGAGGGCCTTGTTGGTTAAAATCAAGTGTTGCACCACCACCATTAACAGTAATTGTATTGGTTATGGATGCTCCTGGTACGCCACTATACAAACCTGGTACTCCCAGTAAGTGGAAACTACCTGTATAAGGTGTTCCTGAAGCATTAGGTTGTACATTTAAGGTAACCGGACCACTAACACCACAAACGTTTAGCGCCTGTGCAGCCTCTTCGAAAGTGGCAAAGTTAGCACTAGTTCCTCCAATGGTGTAGGTGCCGCTTAAAGCAGAGGCACAGGTGGTAACTCCGATCTTTGGACCTTCCCAAAGACTAACATCACCAGTTCCACAACTATCGCGTACATAAAACTCATAAGGGGTGCCTGCTGTTAGGCCGCTTACTGTAAAATTAGTTGATGAACTAGCAGGAATTATCGTTCCAGTTCCAGGTGTAAAGCCTAAAGGACCATATTCTATTTGCCAGTTGCTTGCGCCACCTGTTGTCCAACTTAAATCTACAGATGTATTAGTACTGCTATTAACCATCAAATTACTTGGATCAAAACAGGTTGGACTCTCATAAATGAAGTTATCGATATAAATTTGATCGAGTATATTATTCTGACCATGTGCGAAGGCAACATACTTGTCTGTACCGGTATAGTTATTAAAGAGCACTTGTTGAGGATCCCAAGCGTCATCAGCCATGTCAGCCGCAAAAATGGTATCATAGGGAGTGAAAGTAGTTACATCTGAAGGATCTGACATCGTACCAATTATTAGGTCTGAAGTCTGGTTCTCGTCGTAAGTTTCGAAACGAATCCTTTTGGCATTGTCAAAGTCGATTAATAAGGGAGTAGCAATCATTAATTCTCCCGAACCAGTGAAATAGTACATCTCTAAACTATTGGGTGCACTCGAACTTAAAAAGTTTTCAGTGCCTACAAAACTACTGGTAGATGACCCATTATTAATAACCGTCCAACAAGCGTCAACCGCTGGTTCGGAAGTATTATCAAAATTTTGTGTATAAGGTGCCGTTATCGGTGGACAAGGTGTACAAAATGAAACTGGTCCTACCCAATCACTCGTATCACCTGCACCGCAAACTGCCCTTACCAAAAACTCATAACAAACTTGAGAGGTCAAAGTATCTACTACTATACCGCCCGAGCTTGCAAAAGCTTTTACTCCGGCCATAGTGGTACTTCCCTGATAGAAACCAGCAGGACCAAACCAATATTGAAATTGACTAGCACTAGCCGAGCCTGTCCAATCTAAAGTAGCAGCAGTATCAACTAAATTATTCACCGCTAAACCAAGAGGCAGAGGACATGTAACTGCCTTTAAACTAATATCATCAATAGTAAGACCATCTGATGCTGTAGTACTAGTTGCACTAAGTCGGCCATTTTGTCCAAAACGGATTTGCGTTAAAGCCCCAATGGATTGACCTGCACTTACTATTGGTGCAACTATATCTACATCTTTAACAGAATCGAAAACTCCATTTGCGGTGCGAATTGCATCAAGATTCAGTATTTCAACCCAAGGGTCGGCAGGACCACCGCGTACCCAAACACGATTGTCAGGATGGTTTTCCTGCCCGTGAGACATAAAGTAAAAACTTAATTGTATGCCACCTACGGTGGAGTAATTACTTAAATTAACTGTTAAGGTTAGAAAGTTAGACTCAATATTGGTTGCGGAGGGCGAATGATCTAGCGTCAAGGCCTGTGTTCCATTTCTATAAAAGCTAGATCCGGCTTGCAACCGAAGGCGAGATAATGTTTCATCTGAAGCATCGAAACGCCAATCATAATTTGTAGCGCAAAGATTGGTAGTGCCATTAAAAGTAGGACCCACACTAAAACTTTCAAATCCTTCTGAAAATGGCAAATTAAGTGGCAATGGATCGTTACATCTAGTTCGTATTGAAAATGGCCCAACCCATCTAGAAAAGTCATTGGTTCCGCAAGAATCGCGAACATAAAAATCGTAAACCAAATCGTCACTTAAACCCGTAATTGTGGCAAAAGTATCTGGTACAAAAGTAGTAGTGCCTGAACCTAAATTAAAGCCGCTGCTTCCATATTGAACAAAAGCACCAGGATTGCTGCCTGTACCTCTCCAATTTAAAAAGACATCGGAGCCTAGTAGACTTACATTAACAGTTGAGGGATTTACAGCCGGACAAGTAGGTAAAGTTCTGAATGTCTGCGGCCCAGGGAAATAAATCGAATCAACACCACAATATTCAGTAAAATAAACTTCATAATCTGAATCAGGAATAAGACTACTTATATTTATGGGTGGGTTATTTGTAGGGTATGTTCCTGAAATAACTATTCCTGTTCCTTGTGTAAATCCAGCTAAACCATACTCTAACCTAAAACCAGTATTACCTGTCCCAGGCGTCCAATTAATATCAGCACTATTTATAGTTATGTTGCCAATATTAAAATTTGAAAATAAATTGGTACAAGCACCAGTAATGGCTAAATCGTAGCTAACCGAACCTAAAAATCTTCTAGGGTTAAAAGTAGGATTAGGAAAACTACCGCCAAAAGCTAAAGAATCAGCGACGCTCACCGTTAATGTCCCATCTGTGTAGGTCAAAGGGTCGGATGAAGTACCTGTTTGATAATGGGTATTCCCTCCACTTGTTTCTATGTAAACTCCTATCGCACTATTTGCAGCAATTGGAATTTTTAATCCTCCAAAAGGTATAACCACTGGAGGACTGGAGCCACCTAAAGGTGAAATGGGAGCATTTTGCACGAGAGCTGTCCAACCATTAGCGGCATCAATGGTTGGGGCCCCTGCGGATGTTACACCGCCTTGACGTACCCAAATTGTCGCGCTAGTTCCGCTCTGGAAGATATTTGAAATCCCAGTGATCTCTACTGGACTACCGCCTGTTTCAATTCTAAAAGAAACCCCCGTTGATTGGTTGTCTGCAATCAAAGGTGGACTTGTTGTAATTGTGCCTTGCCCCCAAGATAATAGGGAATACAGGGAAAAGACAAATAATAATCTGTTTTTCATAATGAAAAATTAGGGTTAGTAAAAATTTACAGAGTGGAGACAATATAACCACTGGAGAAGCTTTAAACTAAAAAAGCCGCTCAAAAATGAGCGGCTTTTAGTTAAAGAGGTATATGATTATTTAATGACGAGGCGTCGGTGAGTAATCAAAAACCCTGATTTAATTTCTAACATGTAAATACCAGTGGCTAAGCTAGAAACATCAATATCCTTATTGTAATTCCCACTTTCCAAGCGGTCATCTAGCTGAATTACACTTCTGCCTTGGGCATCGCGTAAAACAATTTGGACATCGGCACTACCCACTTCACGGAAACTTATATTAAACATCTTCCGGGTGGGGTTTGGATAGACACTTAAGCTGTTTGCTAAAGCATTTTCATTTAGGCCAATATTCACATTAGTAGTGAATGTAGCCGTGTCAGCCCCACAAGCATTAGATACAATAAGGGTGATGGTATAGTTACCATTACCGCTATAAATCATAGTATCAACAACGGCACTACTGCTAGAACCATTACCGAAAGACCATTGGTAGGAATCTGCATTCGTTGAAGCGGATGCATCTAGATAAACCCTATAAGTTCCTCCCACAGTAGCACTATCAATAGTAAAACTAGCCACTGGTTGAGGTGCATTGGCCGTACTATTGGTAATACTTATGGCATTACTGGTGTCGCTTCCGCAGATGTCAGAAACATAGAAATCATAAGCCGTACTAGCTGTTAAGCCTGTAACCGCGTATGGAGCGGTAACATTATTTACCGTTGTTCCGCCGGTAGCAGGATTAAAACCACTGGTACCGTAAACCAATACCGAACTACCACTATTACTAGTCCAATCTAACTCAATGCTATCGCAAGCAATATTTGCGGTGGCTACTAGGTTGGTCGGATCTGGACAAGAATTAGCACGCGGGCTAACACAGAAGTTATCTACAAAATACTCTACCGAGTACGTATTACCCGCTAAAACACCAGAATAGAAGTTTACACCATTAAACTGTAATGGGCCTCCTGCATTGGCATTAGAATAAACATATCCTACTGTAGTTGAAGCACCATTTAATTCTACCCAAATGGAATCATTATCTAGGTCTACAACCGTGGTAATCGTATTCCATTGTCCTTGGGTATAGTTAAAGGTTCCTGCTAAAGTAGAACCGGTAGTATAAACTACCTGGGCTGTTCCATTTGCTAAGAAATAAACTTCGCCACCCCAAAGATTTCCTGCTGCTCCACCAATATAGTTTTGCTGGATATTATAGTAAGCCCCTTTACCTATGGGTACATACATATCAAAAGCTACTTCCCAAGTTCCGGATGAAATGGTATCAAATAAAGCGACCAAATCTGAAAAACCCGCCGTTCCACCATCGTGGATACGGAAAGACTGCGGTGAAGAAGCACTTTGCGCAGTAGAAATTTCTACGTCGCCTGCATTACCTGCCCAGGGAACAAATAGAGCCGATTGATCGTAAAGTTTCAAGCTCGCATTATACTGATCAATGCTATCACAAGGAATAGCAGTGGGGCAAATGGCGGTGGGGCCTACCCATAAACTAGTATCACCTAGCGCACAAATAGCTCGCACATAGATCTCTTGGCAAAGGTTATTGGCAGTAGTAAAAGTTACTACCAAGGAATCGGCTGTGCTAGTTAAACTAGTACCCGTACCTAAAGTAAAGCCCGTGGAACCGTATTCTACTTGGTAAGACGCCGGACTACCAGATGGTGTCCAACGTGCTACGGCAGAATTAGTAGATACAGGGCTCGTGTTAAGACTTAAGGGTCTAGGGCAGCTAGCACCTTGCTGAACACTGACATCGTCAATAGATATATCTCCTGTAAAGGATGTACCACGATGACCTTCAAATACAAACTTATAAACGCCGGTGCTTAATGAACTTAAAGATACCGAACGACGTACAAAAGGATCGGCCTGAGCCGCCTGTTGGGCACCAATTAAGCTATCGATAGCTGTTCTCGTTCCGGTGGCATCCTCTGCATAAATAACCAACTTATTAATTGTGGCACCAAACATATGGTAGTGGTACTCTAACTCGGGGTTAGTAACGGTACTAATGTCAATTCCCGGAGAAATTAATTCGGCCGGACCGCCAGAAGTAGATGTTTCTAGATACATATAAGTTCCACCGGTAGTAGTTGGGAAAGTATTATCATAGAATGGACCGGTGCCAGTAGAGTTTTCATTAGCGCCTGAAGCATCTTCCGATTCCCATCTTACCGTACCAGTTATGGTATTATGTGTCCAGCAATTTTCCCAACCAGCCGGAGTACCAGCAGCGATACCAATGGTAAGACCTTCGAAGTTGGTGAAATAAGGAGCGGCATAGCTGGTAGGACAAGGCGTAGAGAAACACTCTGGGCCAGCCCAGAAACTTGTGTCGCCTGGTGCACAAATTTCGCGTACCCAGAAACAGTAAGCTGTACCAGCAGTTAAGCCTGTAAGATTAAGACTAGCTGCAGATTGAATTACTCTCGTATTTGAAGGATCACCCAATAAGCCTAAGCCATATTCTATTTCATAAGATGCACTGGTACTTCCATTCGCATTAACCCAGCTAAGATCTGCCGTAGACTGTGTAACATTGGCGGTTGCTAAGGCGTTTGGTCGAACACAAGATGGAATTGTTTCATAGTTGAGATCATCTAAAAAAATAGTCTGGAAAGTGGAATTCTGACCATGAGCAATAGCAAAATATTGATCTGTTCCATTATAACCATTAGCAGCATTCAGCTCAACTATATACTCTAACATTGAAATTGTCATGGTTAAAGTATCTAAAGGACTAAAAGTACTTGCATCTAAAGGATTGGTTATTGAACCCACAATTAAGGTACGCAAGTTGAAAACAGAGTTAGAACGAGCGAAGAAGCGAAGACGCTTGTCGCCAGCGGTTAAGTCAGTTGTGACAGGAGAAACCATAATTAAAGGAGAGGCAACGGGACTGCCGTTATCAAATTCTACCACATTTGGATTAGACACCGGCTGGTTGAAAGTTGAACTTTGAATGGTTAAACCTGAAAAGTTACTACTAACCAAACTTGGATCTTCGATTTTTATAAAACAGCCTAGGTCATTACCTGCCGATAGATTATCCCAATTGTTAAAATAAGGTGCTGAAATCGCCTGGCATTGTGTTTTAAAACAGAAAGGGTCTGACCAAGCAGATGTATCACCCGGAGCACAAACTTCACGCACCCAAAAACAATAGTTTGTATTGGGTAAGAGTCCGCTTAAGCTTGTGGTATCATTGCCAACTAAATTAATTGTATTTAAAACCGAACCTTGCAGACCTCCTGGCCCATATTCAATCTGGAAATTGCCAGAGCTGCCTGTGAAAGGAGTAAATGCAATGGTCGCATTCATCGAGTCTACTGCCAAAACTGAAAGATTGGTCACAGTTGGGCAGGATGGAATTACTTCATAAATTATATCATCAATATATAATGTTCTAAAGGTAAGATTGCCTCCATGTGCTACTGCAAAATATTGATCGCTACCATTATAACCATTCGCGGCCGTTAGGTTAGAAATATACCGGTCATGCGGACTTGAATCCGTTAGATCGAAAGTATCCAAAGGATGGAAAGTCGCCGCATCGAAAGGATTAGACAGAGTTCCAACAATTAATTGAGTCTGCGGAACCAAGGCTGAGCTTTGTCTCGCTCTTACAACTATTCTTTTATCCCCAACAGCCATATCGGTAGTGGGCGGAGAAACAATCATCAAGGGTAAAGTAGAGCTGCTATTATCTAATTCAATTTGACGAGCACCAGAAAATGGCACCCCAAACTGAGTTACTAAAGCTCCAGCAAAAGTACTTGTGAAAAATGCAGGGTCCTCAATTTTACCAAAACAACCTAGATCTTTACCCGTCGCCAATGCATCCCAATTTTCAAAATAAGGGGCTGAAATCGGAGAACAAGGGGTGCAGAAGTCAAATGGGCCAGCCCAAGTACTGGTATCTCCCGGTCCACATACCGCGCGCACTAAAAACTGGTAACAAGATTGTGCACTTAAGGTATCGACTAAAATTCCACTGGCACTGGCAAAGGCTTTTACGCCACCAACGGTAGTAGTACCTTGATAGAAACCACCCGGGCCAAACCAATATTCAAATTGACCTGCACTACTAGTGCCTGTCCAGTTTAGGGTGGCAGTAGTGTCAAATAAATTGCTAGCATTTAAACCTGATGGCTGTGGACAACTAACTGCATCTAAAGTTACATCATCAAAGGTATAACCATCCGAGAATGTAGTACCACCCGCTGAGAATCTTCCATTTTGCCCAAATCTAATTTGCGTTAAAGCGCCAATTGATTGACCCGCTCCTGTTATAGGGGCCACGATATCTAATTTCTTTACGGAATCGTAAATTCCGTTACCAGAACTAAGTACATCTAAGTTGGCTACTTCGATCCAAGGATCACTTGGGGCTCCGCGCACCCATACGCGATTGTCTGGGCTAGCCGCTTGACCATGTCCCATAAAATAGAAACCCAACTCTATACCCCCAGAGGTAGTATAGTTACTCAAGTTTACTGTAAGCGTTAAGAAGTTAGACTCTAAACCACTAGCCGAGGGAAAGTGATCCATAGTTAGGGCTTGAGTACCATTTTTATAGAAAGCAGAGCCTGCTTGTAATCGTAAACGAGAGGCTGTTTCATCGGAAGCATCAAAGCGCCAATCGTAAGTAGGGGCACATAAATTGGTTGTTCCATTGAAAGTAGGGCCAACACTAAAGCCTTCAAAACCTTCGAAGAAAGGCAGGTTTGTAGGTGAAGGAGCAGCACAACCCGAAAGGACAGTGTAAGGTCCTACCCAAACTGAAAGATCATTGTTTCCGCAGGAATCTTGAATATAAAAATCGTAAAGTGTATTGTCGGTTAAACCAGTAACAGTTGCGAAGGTATCGGTCGCTGCCACAATAGTTCCTGAACCTAAGCTAAATCCTGAAGTTCCGTACTGGACATTAGCTCCAGGGTTGCTACCAGTACTGGCCCAATTTAAAAAGACATCTGCTCCACCTACTGAGGTATTTACAGTAAAAGGATCGATTGGAGGACAAGTAGGAATTACATCAAAAACAAAATCGTCTATATAAATAGCTTGAAACGTATTTTGAGCCCCATGTCTAAAACCAATTGTGGCATCAGTTCCATTATAGTTGGAAGCGGCATCAAGATTAACGGTAAATCGTTGGTCAACATTAGTAAGAGTTATGGTCTGAATTACATTGTAATTTCCCGCTGAATCTGCATTTGGGATAGAAATAATTTCTAAGGTAGTGGGTAAAGTTGAAGATGTTTTAGCGTTAAACTCCACCATTTTATTTAAGGTTGACAATCCAAAAAATGGTTGAGAAAAAACTACAATATCCTCATTGCTGCCTACAGCTGAGCTATTGTTAAGCTGTAATTGTTGAGGTGCAGAAGTAGGACTAAAAGCGGTTGTAATATTAACAGTTGGAGTTCCTACACTTACATCGACAAAGGCCCTTAGGCAAGGAAAAGCCGTTCCATCAAAGTTTTCTGTAAAGCGTGCCGATGCATAGCCACAATCTGTAGTAAAATTGAGAATAGTTGTACGTGATAATCCATCGCCGCGGAGGCTACAATCGGATGTTAATACTAAATCGTAGTTGGTATTAGGTGAAAAGCCACCCACAGTAATTGTATCGCCGGTGCTAGTACCTATTGTACCTGTACCCTGGGTAAAGCCGCCAGGTCCCCACTCCCAACTAAGTGAGTCGGTGGTTGCGGTATATACAAAAGTTACAGAAACACTATCGAGGGCAATTATAGTAATCCCAGATGGAGCAGGGCAAACCGGCAAGGTGGTAAAGGACTGAGGTGCAGGGAAATAAACAGAATCTGTTCCGCAGTACTCGGTAAAGTATACATCATAGTCTGTATCGGGTACTAAGCTGCTAATATTCACAGGTGGATTATTGGCAGGATATGTTCCCGTTACTACTGTACCGGAACCCAATGCAAAACCAGTTTGCCCATATTCTAAGCGGTAACCAGAATTGCCGGTGCCTGGAGTCCAATTTATTTGGGCCGTGTCAGTAGCAATACTATCTATGCTGAAATTAGAGAATAGGTTAGTACAAGCACCACTAATTCCTAACGCATAAGTTACGGACCCTACAAACCTTCTTGGGTTAAAGGTCGGATTGGGTAAACCACCGCCATAAGAAACTGAGTCGGCAGTACTTACCGTAAAAGTGCCGTCAGTATGGGTTACAACATCTGCGGCAGTGCCGGTTTGGTAACGGGTGTTGCCTGCAATATGAATACCAACAGGGGTATTAGCAGGAATATTAATAACGGTGCCTCCGAAGGGAATATTAACTAAAGAAGTATTATTGGCACCTGTAATAGTAGCGTTTACAATAATTTCTTGCCAACCATTGGCCGTGTTTATGGTGGGCGGGCCATTTACACCACCAACTCTTACCCAAACACTAGCGGAAGTTGCTCCAGTAGAAAAGATGTTGGAGATACCAGTAATTTCGGTGGGGGTATTAGAACTCACTGCGAAAGTTATCCCGCTTTGACCATTGTTTGGCGTAAGTGGCGGAGAGGTTGTAATTGTCCCCTGTCCCCAGCTAAATAGCGCTAAAAGAGAGAAAAAGAGTAGTAACTTTTTTTTCATAACGAAAATTTAAGGTTTAAAAAATCCATATAACTTCCTCAAATATAGCCACTAAACATATCTTAAAAAAAAA
>TARA_R110002050_G_scaffold89450_4_pt1 | contig 14207 bp, 13 predicted proteins | sample TARA_R110002050 | Tara Oceans TARA_R110002050 (sample SAMEA4396988) | marine metagenome | biome: Polar Biome; feature: [DCM] deep chlorophyll maximum layer (ENVO:01000326); material: water (ENVO:00002006), including particulate matter (ENVO:01000060) such as... | depth 25 m
GAAGCAATTACTGGCCATTATTGCTAAAAGTGTGCCGTTTAAGCCTAATATGTCAAGTATCGCAGCTGCGCTTTCCGCCAGCCGGAATAACATCACTGATTATTGCCTGTTTATTGAAGAAGCAGGAATGATCGCACAACTGAGGGATTCTACCGGCGGAATAAGGGGGTTGGGTAAGGTGAATAAAATTTATCTCGACAATACGAATTTGATATACGCCTTGGCAAACGATCATTCAAATAGAGGAAATATAAGGGAGACGTTTTTTCTGAATCAGCTTAGAGTTAAGTATGACGTCGTCAAATCCCCAGTCGCTGATTTTGTCATTGACGATTACACATTTGAAGTTGGTGGAAAAAATAAAGGATTAAAGCAAATCCAGGGGATTGATAAAGCGTATGTCGTGAAAGACGACATAGAACTGGGATATTTGAACACGATTCCGCTTTGGCAGTTTGGTTTAACGTACTGACATTTGTAACTTATTTGAACTATAAGATTGTAATTATCTCATTTTCAATTTCTTTGTTTTTGAAATGAAATTAACTCCTCCAATTTTGCAATGAATGGTTTTATGCCGGACGCTTTTGAAAACCCGGAGGGTCTGTCTTTCGGAAATGAAGGTATTTTTTGTCTGGGTTGAGCATAATCTGGAGTCTTTGTTTGTTTCACTATCAACGCTACTCGCAGCGAGGACACACGCTGATAATAATGAACTGTGCATAGTCATAATTTTAGACGTAAGGCGAGTTTACTTCATGAATAGGAAGTTCTTTCATGTAACGATTCCGTCCGGCGCGGCATTTGCATGAACGCAAAAGTGGTCCGGCAGGCGTTTGCATTAAAGATTAAGGATCTCCTCATTGTCTTCAATCTCAGAAAGGAGACAGGGAGAAGAAAAATACAAACGGGTTGGTTCCTTAATTGGTTTTGCAACTATTTTCTTAATTTCCTCCTTCTCCGTCGGAGATTCATTGGTTTTGGATTTGTCTATTTCTTTTGCCATTTTCTTTCCTTCCATTTCGTTTTTGCTGTGGCACAGTCCTTATTGTTACTTTGCGTCTTAATAGTGTGAGAAAACCAATTTTCATGAACATCAGTCTTTGAATAGGATAGAATTGTGTCACCATAATGAGCTTCAGCAATAAAGCGTCCATCGATATAATGTAAATCATAATTGTCGGTAATTTCTTTTGGCATAGACTCAATCATCCATTGCAAGTACCTGATGTTATTCACATGCAGATTCGTATCAACATCAAATCGATTTATTCTAAATTCGTTGGCATATTCTCCTGAATCAATTGCCTCAATTTTCATTGAAATATCGTGGTCAATAGATTCTTCATGATCGCTACCCCATTTCTCTTTTATGTCGTCGAATATCTGAATAGGCCTTTTCCTTTGAATGTCAAAGAATACCCAAAGTCCCTTGGCTCGTCCAATGACGCATCCTTGGCCATCATAGATGATATTTTCTCTGATACCTTTAATTTTGGAATAGCTTGACAACCATGTTTTGATCGTAATTTTTTCTTTGTATTTAGGATAACGGTCCATCTCCATTACTCCGGAGAGTAGTACCCACCCAACATTTCGCTCTTCTAGATCATATAAACTATGATTTATCGAGTAACAATGGTCTGCAGCTGCTTCTTCGAGTAGCGTTAAGACGGTCGTTGGAGAAGCTTCTCCGAACTTATTCATTTCAAAATATCTTAGTTGAAATTGTTTTTCAAAATAATTCTGCATCTCTGACCATTTTAATAATCTAACAATAGTGCGACAAAGCTAACGAAAATCTTCTATAAAAAGATATGCGTGTCTTTTTATAGAAATAATTTGTACCTTTACACTGTCACAAACAGAAAGCATAGCCAGTCGTCATGTTAGGAAAAACAACAGAATACGCTATTCGTTCGCTGGTTTACATCTATATTCGAAATTTGAAAGGTGAAAGGCCCGGGTTCAAGGAGATTGCGAGAAATATTGGTTCGCCGGAAGGCTTTACCGGGAAAGTACTCCAGATTATCACCGGTGCGGGGTTAGTGTCATCCATGAAAGGAAGGGGAGGCGGTTTTTTCTTCGATAATCCAGACAAGCCCTTAAGCTTGCTGGATATTATCAACGTGACAGAAGGACAGGAGTTTTTCCATAAATGTGGATTTGGCTTAAAATCGTGCGATACCCACAATCCATGTCCGATGCATGATGAATATGTAGCGGTGAGAAAATCATTTTATAGCCTGGTGAATACGCTAACCATACAATCACTGGCTTTTAAGGTCAGTCAAAACAAGGCTGTTTTAAATAGGCTGGAAATAACAGACAGTTCTATAGGATAAAAATGAGAGATTGGATGCACGCTAAGCGTTTTTGAATCTCGAGTCTGTGGGGCTGAAATGTTTTTCGTTATTTCTTAATTAAACACTAATGGAGGTATAAAAGATGAAATACAAAACAATAAACTATGTCCTGCTTCTTCCGGTTTTGATAGGTATATTAACCTCATGCAACCCCTCTCCGAATAATACTAAAGAGTCTGTTTTTGCAGAAGCTCCATTGTTTGATGCTGATAACCTAAAGCATGTTGAGCAGGAGATGGTATCTCCACCGGCACTGCCAAAACATGAACAGGTTTCAGAACGTGATCCAATTGTGGTGGAAGTAACACTTTTTGTTGAAGAAAAGGAGATGGAAATAGCCCCTGGTGTGAAAACCTGGGCCCTCACATTCAACGGAACTGTACCTGGGCCGTTGATTGTTGTCCATCAGAACGACTACGTGGAGTTGACGCTCATAAATGCTGCCACAAACACTATGGTCCACAATATTGATTTTCATGCTGCTACCGGAGCGATGGGAGGCGGAGACATTAGCAATGTTGCTCCGGGGCAACAAGTGACGTTCAGATTTAAAGCGACAAAAGCCGGAGTGTTTGTTTACCATTGTGCTCCCGGCGGCATAATGGTTCCTTTACATGTCGTTTCAGGAATGAATGGGGCGATTATGGTACTTCCGCGGGACGGCTTGAAGGATGAACTGGGTAATCCGGTACACTACGACAAAGCATTCTATATTGCTGAACAAGACTTTTATATTCCGAAAGACGAAAATGGAAATTACAAAGCATATGATTCTCCGGCAGAAGGTTTTCCTGATTTAATCACATCAATGAAGACACTCTTGCCCACACACCTCTTATTCAATGGCAAAATGAACGCATTGACTGGGAACAATGCCCTGAAAGCCAAAGTAGGCGAAAAGGTGCTTTTCATCACGTCACAAGCAAACCGCGATACCCGGATCCACCTTATCGGCGGCCATGCTGATCTTGTTTGGATGGGAGGCTCGTTCAATGATGCACCAGCTACAAATTATGAATCATGGTCTGTTGTCGGCGGATCGGCGGTTGCTGCACTGTATCAATTCCGGCAGCCCGGAACGTATACTTATTTGAATCATAACCTGATCGAGGCAATTCTCTTTGGCGCCATGGCGCAACTAGAGGTGGAGGGGGATTGGAACGATGATTTGATGAAACTAATTAAGGAACCGGAGGCAATACCGTAGAATGGACACAATAAGATGAAATTTTAATTTTAAAAAGGAGACAACGATGGAAACAGAATTTAGTCCTATACCCCCTGACTATTACGACATGTTTTTGGAAGAACAGGAAAAGGAATTCAGCAAAGTATTCTATTTCGGAACGGGAAACGATGTTGAAGAGGCCAAAGGGAAAATTACTGGTTTGGTGAAAACAGATGGATTTAAAAAATATTTGACATTTGATTCCGGCGACAAAGCCCGGGTTGATCGTATTATCACCGTCAATGGGATACCGGGACCCGCCTACGATGAATATGACGCTTACGCGCTGGCTTGCCTAAATTGCAATGTGCAGGCCGATTAGTTTCATTTTTTACTGATTACACTATCATAGAAAGGGCAAGAAAACCGATTCAAAGCATGCTCGAATTATCAGTTTAGACAGAAATACATGTTATAGATACAGCGCATTAAACGCCATGTGAGAGGACATTGAAATGAAAAATATCAACATGACAAAATACTTGGTTGTTGAAGTAAGTTTGGTTTTAATACTGGGCGTATCCCGCAGCTCAACAAACAAAGAGAATAGCCCAAATACAATAACAGAAGAAAGTGCAGTTTCGGAAACTGTGGAAACAAGCCCTAAGCCAACAAAAGCAGTTGCCAGCGTCGGACAGAAATTATATTCTGAAAACGGATGCCTGGTTTGTCATCAATTGAATACAAAGCTGGTTGGACCTTCTATCAAAGATATTGCAGCAGCTTATTCAGGAAATAAAGCAGGATTGATTGCGTATCTGAAAGGAGAAGGCGAAGCCATTGTTGATCCCTCTCAGGCTGCTTTAATGCAACCACAAATTGCTATTACGAAAGCATTGCCTGCAGATGAATTAGAGGCAATGGTTGACTACATTCTTTCAATCAAATAAACAAGAAATTATGAGAAAGATAGCACCACGTATTCTGTTGGCCGTCCTGATTTTGCTATTTGCACTGTTGACGCTTTTTCTTAGTGGCTCCGTCATTTTTGATTTGTTTGGTATCAGAGCCAAAGAGGGAAATTATGTACTGCTTGTAGTTTGGGCAAACTTTATCAGTAGTTTGCTATATTTAGTAGCAGCCTATGGCCTTGTTGTGCAAAAAAAATGGCCGTATAAAATCCTAATTATTTCTGTTGCCATTTTATCTGCCGCGCTTGCAGGCCTTTTTATTCATATTGACCAAGGTGGTTGGTATGAAACAAAAACCATTGGAGCGATGATTTTCAGAATTTGTGTTACCCTTGTATTTACGTTTTTTTCCTATCGCCAATTAAAAATGAGAAAACAATCCATCATACTATTGTTGTTTTAAGAATAGCCCAACTCTGCTTTTCCATTCTCTGTGAGTCTTTCTATTGAACAGGCAGGCTCCCATACAAGGTTAATGTTGATCTCAGAACCAGGGTAATTGTTTTCAAGTGTTTGTTGTGCATCTTCAATAATGATCCCTCCCATGGGGCATCCGGGAGAAGTGAGCGTCAGTGTAACATCAATCTGTCTGCCCTGGGCATCGAAAGTTACGCCATATACCAAACCCAGGTCAATAATATTCACCATCAACTCAGGATCGAGAACCTTTTTGAGCATTTCAAGTATTTTCTTTTCTTCATCAGTATCCAACACTTTTTTCAGACATGCGTAGATGTGAAAGAACTAGGCGTTTAAGGTGCTGCAATTGATTTACCTGTTTGAATCAATCAAACGCACGTTGAATAATTTCGCAAGGGTAATAACGGTCAGCAAAAATATTCGAGCAAGATGTTGCAGGATTAAATATTTTGCCCTTTCTTTGTTAGTGAATACAAACTAACCTAAATTGTATTGTTTTTACATAGGCAGAATTAATTAATTTACAATCCACATGAGTATCACAAAAATATTTTTAATAATAATCATCGGACTACTGATCATACCAACAACTATTCAAGCCCAGTCTACACTCAATATTGGGATTCTTAAGGATGCAGATATCAATGAATTTGAACTTCTCAGCAACCAATTGAAGCTTGAGATAGAAGCACTAACCGAGAGTGGTGACCGAGTGACTTTTCAAGAAGTGACTTCAGCGTGGGATTACGAAGTGGCAACACAGCACTTGCAAACTTTTTTTAGTGATCCAAATATCGATATCATTGTCACCCTTGGATTCCTGTCTTCTGACGCAGCCGCAAATCTATCTTCTTATCCAAAGCCGGTCATCGCGTCTACCATTTTGGACCAGGAACTTCAGAAATTGCCAGTGGGTACAGATCAAGGATCCGGAATTGATAATTTTTCCTACATCGAATCATGGATTCGCTTAAAAAGCGATCTGTTGGACTTTCACAATGTGTTTAATTTCAAACATCTGGCTATTATACTTCCCCAGGCAATATATGAACAGTTTGCTCCGATAAGCCAGTTGCTTAAATCGGAGTCCGATGGGTTTGATGTCATCTTTGTTCCAGTTGAAGGTAAAGAGCAAGTGTCATCAAAGCTGCCATCGAACATCGATGCTGCCTATGTATTTCCATTGATTCGACATTCACAACCGGAAATTGAAGACTTCTTTGCAGAATTGAACAACCAACAAATCCCTTCGTTGGCCATAACCGGAATTCGTTATCTGGAACATGGTGCCACCTTAACCTTTACTCCACAGTTCTCCTTGCAGCAAATGGCCCGACAAGTTGCCTTACATGTGGGAAAGGTCAGAAGAGGGACTAATCTTGCCCAAATTCCAATTGCCATAAACAGAGAAATACGCCCGCCTGTTGTCAATATGGAATCCCTCAGGAAAATTGATCAGTTCCCGAGATGGGAAGTGCTGGAAGATGCTATTTTGATGAACGTAGCAAAGATTCCTGGAGAGGAATTAAGCCTTCGTCACGCCATTGCCATAGTATTGGAGAACAACCTAAAAGGAAAGATCACCAATCAGGATTTATTGATTGCACAAAAGGACGTCCGAATTGCCCAGTCTACCATTCTTCCGCAAATCGAGCTATCAGGAACAGGAGCTCAGCTAAGTCAGAACCTGGTTGAAGCCTCCATGGGGCAAAAGGGAGAATTTACCGTCACCGGATCAGCTTCGTTGAAACAAGTGATCTATTCGGAAGCGGCTTTTGCAAACATTGCCATAAAGAAACTTGCAGCCGAAAATGTAGAGCAGTACAATAAGCAAGTCACACTTGATCTCGTTCTGGATGTCTCCACAGCCTATATTGCCTTACTTTTTGCAAAAAGCAATCTTCAAATAAAAAACGAGAATGTTTATACGACTTTACAAAACCTGGAAATGGCAAAATCAAAGGAAGAAACTGGTGAAGGAAGTGTATCTGATGTGAATCGGTGGACAAGTGAACTGAACCTGAATAAAATTGATTTGAATGATGCGCAATCGAAATACAAGTCAGCGATGTACCAGCTGAACGAATTGCTTAATGCACCCATCAGCAGCTCTATTGCCACACCTGACTCGGTTGACCTAACGGAAACCATTGTACTCAATCAAAAGGTATTAGCCTGGTATTTCAATAACTCGAACTTGACTGAAAAGTATGCTGACTTTCTTGTCGACGAAATGTATAAGTATTCACCCGAGTTGCAGCAACTTCAGACTGCAAGTAAAATTGTTGATCGTCAGAAGTCCATGCAAATCAGGCAGCTTTTTCTGCCCGAAGTCGCACTGATTGGGAATGCCGACCAGGCATTTGTCCGGGAAGGTGTAATCGCCAATCCACAACTGCCGGTTCCGCCGCCCCCTGATGACATTACCTGGAACCTGGGCTTACGACTGAGTATTCCTATTTTCGAGGGTGGAAGAAAGAAAACAGAATTGCAACGTTCGGAAATTGAACAAGATAAAATTGCCTGGCAGAAAGAGGACCTGCTCAACAAAATTGAGAAAGGCATCCGCTCAAATGTTCAATTAATGAATGCTTCCTATAAGGAGTTAGATTTGTCGCAGAAAGCAGCGCAAGCCGCAGAAGATAATTTTAGGCTCATACAGAATGCCTATTCTCTTGGCGCTGCCAACGTCATTCAATTAATTGATGCCCAAAATGTAATGACAAGAACCAAGCACATGGCAACAAATGCATACCATCAATATATTCTAGACTTTATTCATACCGAACGTCTGCAGGGAAAGTTTTCGTTTTTAGATGCTGACATGGAGCGAGATATGTATACGAGTCGATTGCTAAACTATTTAAACGAAGAAGAATGAAAGTGTATCAAGTTGTTTTAATCGCCCTGCTCCTGATGAGCTGCAGTGGGAAAAAGGACGCAAATGAAACTATACGCCCTGTATTTTATCAGAAAGTTGAGAAAACCACAACTTCTCAAAATCGCTCATTCTCCGGAGTTTCACAAGCTGCGAAAGAGGCAAAACTGAGTTTCAAGGTAGGAGGAACAATCGATCAGCTGAATGTTGAGTTAGGCGATGTCGTAAAAAAAGGCACAGTCATTGCCAGTTTAGATACTTCGGATTACCTCATCAACTACAACAAAGCAATTCTTTCGCTCCGAAATGCAGAAGTGCAATATTCAGCAGCACATTCAGGCTTTCAAAGAGTTGAAAAACTTTATGCTGGCAATAATGCCTCATTAACAGATTATGAACAATCAAAAGCACAGTTCGAGTCGGCTGAAGCGATGGTAAAAACAGCGCAATCACAAGTGAAAGCTGCTAAAAACCAACTAGACTATACTCGCCTGGTCGCTCCTTTTGATGGAACAATATCCGCTATTTTAGCTGATGAAAACGAAATGACCAGCGCGGGCCGCCCAATCGTCGTATTCTCTTCAACCAGTAATATTGAGGTTAGGACCTCCATTCCTGAGAACATGATTAATCAAATTGAAAAAGGCCAGTTGGTTACCGTCAGTTTTATTACTTTGCCAGGAGAATCTTTCCAGGGAATGGTAAATGAGATCAGTCCGGGAACCCAAGGTGCTTCTTCGTATCCGGTAATCATTCAAATATCCGAGCCATCAACGGGCTTACTACCCGGAATGACAGGCAACATTCAAATTCCACTGCATGAAGACAAGGCTCATGGAACTATCATTGTCACACCGGATGCAATTAGTCATGATCAGGATGGCGATTTTGTTTTTCTCGCCGATAAAAGCAATGAACCTGGCCTGTATGTTGTCACCAAAAGAGTTGTCAATCTTGGTGATCTAACTTCTTCGGGGTATGAAGTCACAAACGGATTGAAAGACGGAGAGATTGTTATTACTGCCGGCATCCGCTTTCTGTACGAGGGAAGAACAGTGAAGTTAATCGATCAGGCGAAATAATAAACCTAGACACAGCAGATATGAACCTTACCCGAATAACCTTAAATAATAACCGGATCACAATTATCGCCATTCTGATTGTGGCCTTTATAGGCGTTGCCAACTATTTTCAACTGGAGCGGGATAGTATGCCGCCTTATACGATCAGGATGGCGACAGTGGTTACAAAATTTCCGGGAGCCTCTCCGCAGGAAGTTGAATCCCTGGTGACGGATCCATTGGAAGAAGCTATTCGCGAAATGGTTGAAGTTAAAACAATTGAAAGTGAATCGCGGAACGGACTTTCGGTGATCACCGTGGAGCTTATTTCGCAGGTCAACAAAGGTCAACTTCAAGCTGTTTGGGAAAATCTCCGGAATAAGGTCGATGATGTAAAACCCACTCTTCCTTCAGGTATTTTTGGTCCAATTGTAAAGAATGAAGATATTGGGACCGTTTTCGGAATTATCTTGGGAGTAACGGGTGACAGAGTTCCTTACAATCAATTGGAAGACTACGCAAAAGAAGTCCGCGAACAATTGTTATATCTTCCCGATGCTGCGAAAGTGAAATATGGTGGTGTTCAGGAAGAACGGATTTTTGTTGAATTTGATGACAAGCAATTGGCTCGTTATGGGTTAAATGCCAGCAAGCTTCGAAATATTGTATCTGCAACCAACATTTTATATCCCGGTGGTGAAATTAACATGGGGCGTAAGCGCATTGTTCTTGAACCTTCGGGTAGCTTTGAAACCCTGGATGATCTGAAAAAAATTCTAATTCCAACGGCAAATGGAGCTCCCTTATTTTTAGAAGACATCACGACAAATATTTACCAAGACTATATAACTCCACGTGAAAAGATTGTGAAAATAAATGGACAACCTGCCATTGCCCTTTTCATCTCGTTAAAGGACGGGGCCAATATTGTGCGGCTGGGGGAAGATGTAGACAGAGCCCTGACACGAATTAACAGTACCCTGCCCATAGGTGTAGAGGTTGTTCGATCAGCGTCTCAGGATCAGGTGGTGAGTGGACAGGTTAATGACTTTTTGATCAACTTGCTGCAGAGCGTGGTAATCGTTCTTGCAGTGATGCTTTTCTTTTTAGGATTTAGAACGGGCTCGCTGGTGGCAGCACTGTTGCCCATGGTTATTCTGTCAACTTTTTTCTTCCTGGGGTTGCTCAACCTGGGATTAAATAAAGTATCGCTGGCAGCGCTTATCATCTCGCTTGGTTTATTGGTCGACAACGGCATTGTGATGGCAGAATCCATCCTGGTAAACATGGAAAATGGAATGAGCACCTTTAAAGCAAGTGTCTACTCCTGTAAAGTGTTAATCATCCCTTTGTTAATTTCTTCACTAACCACTGCATCAGCCTTCTTGCCGTTTGCCTTAGCCCAAACACCCATGGGAGAAATTTCGTCCCCCTTATTCTGGGTGGTCAGTCTAACACTTTTAAGTTCGTGGCTACTTGCATTTACATTTATTCCCTTGTTGGCGATGCTTATTATAAAAGGCAACTCGACAACCAACACCAAGAAAGAAAATGCAGTTGACCGAAACATGAAAAAAATTAATCTATGGTATAACAGCTTGCTGTTTCGTGTCCTAAAAAAACCATTTGTATTTTTAGGATTTATTGCGGCATTATTTATCACCTCGTTGCTGATGATACCACTATTGCCTTTTAAACTGGTGCCGGACAGCGATCGGAACCTGGTAACGGTTGACATTAAATTTCCTTCAGGTACGCAAATTGAGTATACAGAAAAAGCCGTGAATGATATTGAGAATTACATTCTGGGTTCTCTTTTCGTGGATCCCGGGACAACAAAAAGGCCTGGAGTTATTGATTTTTCATCGTTTATTGGTGAAGGTCCGGAACCCTACGATCTGGGGTATTTTAAAGATGAAGCCAATTCCAATTACGCACATATGTTGCTAAATACGACGGGTGATGTCGACAACGACTACATCATTGCCAAAGTTGATAGTTTTTGCCTCAATCATATTCCCGACGCCGATATTCGGGTAAACCGGCTGACAGGTGCCGGTGCATCCGGAACGCCGGTTGAAATCCGCATTTCCGGGGAAGATCAGGAGCAACTGGCTGTTTTGTCGGAAAAGGTAAAAGAAAAGCTGGTTACAATAGAAGGGGCAAAAAACATTACCGACGATTGGGGACCAAAGATTAATAAGCTCATTGTAGATATCCATCCTGATAAAGCCAAACGGGTGGGGTTGACCAATATGGAGATTGCCATGGCTTTAAATACAGGACTGTCAGGTATGAAGATAGACGACTTTCGGGAAGACAGCGAACGTATCCCAATCTACATGAAGAATGACAAGAATAAGGAGCACGATATAAGTTCCGTCAAAGCCTTTAGTATTTATTCCGAGACAATGCGTCAAAATGTTACGCTGGCTCAGGTAGCCGATGTTAGGATGGATTGGGAATTTTCAAAAGTGATCCGAAAAGATTTAAAGAAAACCAGAACGGTAGGTACTTATTTGCAGTCAGGGTATAACGCCTCTGACATTTTTGAAGCTATTGGTCCATGGATGAAAGAGCAAAAGGCATCTTGGGATCCTGGCTACGATTACGAGTTTGGTGGCGAAGATGAAGATACGAATGAGAATCTTGGGGCAATTTTTTCAAATTTACCTCTGGCGTTTTCTCTCATTTTATTGCTTTTGGTACTTCAGTTTAACTCCATAAGGAAATCTGGGATTATTGTTCTGGCAATTCCTCTCGGAATGATTGGAGTAGTCATCGGGTGGTTTGTCGGCGGCTCGTTTGTGAGTTTCTTTGGGATTCTGGGAGTAATTGCGCTTGCCGGAATTGTGGTAAATAATGCCATCATTCTCATTGACCGGATCGATGTGGAAATAGCTGAAAATCCGGAAATAGACCGGCGAGATGCCATCCTTAAGGCTGCAAACAATCGTTTCAGACCGGTCATTTTAACAACATTAACGACATCACTCGGAATGCTACCTCTTCTTTTCGGCGGTGGACTGCTGTGGGAACCTTTAACCCTGGCCATTATCTTCGGACTATTTTTTGCAACAATCATTACGTTACTTTTTGTCCCCGTTCTTTATCGTCTTTTCTTCAAAGTGCCCTTCGGGGATTATGAGTTCAACAGGGAGATACTGGAACACTGATGAGTTTTACAAAAAGAAAACTTGGCATTACTTCGAGGTAATAAATAAGTTCGCTTTCAATTGAAAAATCAATGACACGTTGACGTGTGCTTATATTACTGCGTGGGCTGTGGAAAAGCTTGAAAATTTTAAAGCACAGACCGTGGCGAGTGGTGGGTATTGAGTCTTTGAGGTATAGAGATAGAAGAGGTCAGGGAAATACGTTTCAAAACAATGATCTGATGGGACGCGCATGGTATTTATAGCAATTTCATCTGATGATTTTTTCCTGAAATGTCTGAACATCAAATCAAAATCCTCAAAATAATTTACCGAAAAGTTGGAAACTAAAAAAATATAGGCTTTCTTTGTTAGTGAATGTTTACTAACTATAAAATGAGCTATTTGATTTGCAGTCTAAAGGAGTGGATTTATTTCAAACGCTAAGAGGGTTTCTGTGGGCACTGCATGTTTGAAATTATAGTGATGCAGGTAGACACGACTGAGCCAATCACTTTATGGGTATTTGTTGAGTTGCTCATCGCCAAAATGAAAGTCAACGGGGCAGTAACCTGAACCAACTATTCAATAGACATTACAGATTGATCGTTTTCAATATAATAAGCTATGCGTGTGAAGTTAGTTAGTTTTAACTAATAAAATAAAGACGATGGAAAGACATGATGAAGAAATTATCGCTCAAGTTGGAAAAATAATCGTTAAATCCGGAATAGAATCCTTGTCTCCGGAAAGACTAGCCCGTGATTTGAATATCGACCAACAGACCCTTCCTTGTCATTGTGAAACAACAGAGGAAATTCTACTCACGATGTTAGAAAGTTTAGAGCGTGAATTGAATCAATTGGTAAATACGGCCAAACAACAGAATTTTTCGTCAGAGAAAGAACTGAACTATCTCTTTAAAAACCTTTACTTCTTATTTAATACCAAACCATATTATCTAACCTTAATTTTTTCAGCAGAACTATTAAATAAAAGTCCTGAGATACAAGAGCTGTTATGGAGAATAAAGATTGGAGCCAAGCACTACTTATTGCAAATAATAAATCATGGACAAGAAGACAAAGTATTTAAGTCCACGCGAACAGCCAAGTCGCTGGCTGTTAGTATCCTGGGGAGCTTTCGCCTGTTTGTGAATCAACAACGGCTCCTCAATAAAATGGTCAGCGAAACTCAGGCCATTAAGAACAAGTCACCCGCAGATTAGTAGCTGCGGAACAGCTGAAACGCACGATACTGTTTATTCATCTGGGCACCTATATGTTTAATTCAAAATAAGGAATTACAAGGCCAACGAGGACGTCCGCAATGTCAGTCTGGAGAGCTCGTTGGGTTCAGACAAATCACACCAAAGTTGAATTCAAATTAAAATTTAGAATTATGAAAAGATCATTGTCAGCGAGAAACATCGCCATCGGCCTATTATTTGCCCTAATCGGATTGAGCTACTCTTTTCGAATCCCTTCAAAAGAAGGTAACCATTCACTATCGGTAAATGTCGAGAGTCTCAGAAACTCGGAAGGACATGTCATGTTTGTTTTGTATAACACCCAAGACGCACTTCCCGACAAAGAATTAAATAAGTACTTCAAGAAAACCCAGGGATCAATTTCCGAAGGGAGCTCGACTGTAACCTTTCATGAACTTATTCCAGGAGAGTATGCTGTAAACATTTTCCATGATGAAAATAATGATGGTAAAATTGAAAAAGGATTTTTTTTGCCTAAAGAAGGTCTGGGATTTTCCAACTATCAATCGATTGGTCCGACCAACAAGCCATCGTTTGATAAAGCGTCGTTCAAGTTGACAGGAGACACCACGATTCAAGTTAAGATCATCTATTTCAAATAGGCATTCATAAATCCTATATCTTCATATCACACAATTATTAGTCATGAAATTCTATCAAAATGAGTCTATTAGTTAAAAAGGATGAAAAGATCCTTGATTCAGCCATAGTCATCTTCTTTCAAAAAGGATTTGCCGGCGCAAGGCTAAGTGAGATTGCACATCATGCCAACGTCAGCAAGGCATCGATTCATTATTACTACCGCTCTAAGGAAAACTTATTTGAAGCTGTAATGAATAAAATAATCGATATCATCTTTGACAACGTAGAAGATATATCGCAAGGAAACACGAATCTTTTCGACTTAATCGATGAATT
>TARA_R110002050_G_scaffold135803_2_pt1 | contig 14199 bp, 11 predicted proteins | sample TARA_R110002050 | Tara Oceans TARA_R110002050 (sample SAMEA4396988) | marine metagenome | biome: Polar Biome; feature: [DCM] deep chlorophyll maximum layer (ENVO:01000326); material: water (ENVO:00002006), including particulate matter (ENVO:01000060) such as... | depth 25 m
AAAAAAATGGGGGCTTCGCACCCCCTCGATGTCTTTTCATGAGCGTTTTTGATTAGGTCCGCCTTAAAAGCACTGTAAAGTTTTCGACCAGAAAATTTATCCTTCGTTGACTACCTCGTCATGCAAATGAATAGCTCGCTTGCGATCATACAGCCAAAAAACCAAAAGGTATCGATCACCCTCATCTACCGCCAGACCGCGATGCAAGTTTGTGAAGCTGGGGAAAATTAGCGCATGTCCGCTTGGTAACGGCTTCAGCACCCCGTGGTTGTGAAACTCCGTTCCACCGCCTTTGTAGTCACCAGTATTCAGCGGTATCACCACGCTGATATCTGCGCTCTCATCGTGATGCCAAGCGCCTTGCTGCTTGTCTTTCAAGTTGTAGTTGGCTATCTGTACGCTTGCTATCTCAGCTACTTCGCGCTGGTATAAGGAGAATATGATTGGCGACAAAACATTCTGAACCACACCCCACATGTTGCGGTAAAGTTCAGGCACATTTTCTCGCAAAACAATTTCGGGAATCTGCCGCATTTCATCTTCTTCGGCATTCGGCTCAAAACCAATCACGCGCCGCATATTGTCGATCTCCTCGCAGAGCATCTTGCAATACTGCCGGCGAAAGAGCGGCACCCGGTAGATGTCTGGCCAGATTTTTTTGGTCAGCTTCTGAATCGGAATTTCCGCCAAATCTTCTTGCCCCATTTTAGCCCGATATCTAGCGATGGCTGGCATGCTCTCCTGAACAGCCTCATAAACCGGCTGGTTTAAAAACCAGTGCGACTGCATTGATAGCAGGTAATTGTTCAATTTATACATTTGTTTGCAACAAGATCCAATTATTTATACAATACCAAAGTTTACAGGAGATTTAAACATGGATACAGAGGCAACGACTAGACAGCGCAAATCGCTTGCTGTTGATCAAAAAACATACGATATGTTGCAGGAGATTTGTTTCGAAGAGCGCCGCACAAGAATTGAGCAACTGAAGATTCTGATCGAGAAAGAGCACAAAAGAATTATTTCGGGCGCTGAATGATGGATCTTTTTAAAACCAAAAGAATTCCTCCGCCAACCTATCGCCCGCCGCTCGAAGCTTCTCAGATCATCGAAGTTTTCGCGCAGCTCACTCTGCATCAACAGGCTGCGCTTATGCGCTTGATGAGCCGCAATCTGATCATCAGGACGGGCAGCGAAGACATCATGGGCTACGAGCTTGACTTCAACGTCGAAGGCGCTCTGGTGGCCGCTGAGCCTGCCTCAGACGAAGACTAGACCGCTAACCCGCCAATACCAGATTTTGACTGCCTGAGCCTCTCAGCTATCTCTCTGTCTTGATCGGACGGCAGCAAAGTAGGCCCGGGAATGCCAATCTGCGACATACCGCCGCCAGTTTGCGGGAGTTGTTCAAAGATAGGAACGTCAGCTTCTGGCGACATAGGAGCCGAGTTTTGGCCGAGGTCGTCCATTTCTTTTTGAATCCGCTCGATATCTTCTTTGGTAGGATTGTAAGCCCCTCCGCTACTATCTAGTCGCTGAGAACCGGCATCGTAAGCCCCTCTTCCGGCTTCAACCGCGCCTTGCTTAATTCCGTACTCGGCCTTGTTGAAATATTTGTAAGCGTCATCCGTTAGCTTGTACGCCTTATCAATAGTTTCTGTGGCCTTTGGATCGAACAACACGTTAGAAAGCGCCTGATAGTAACTCTCCATCTGCTTCATTTTGATATTATTCAGCGTGTCATCAAAAATTTGCCCGGTCGCCAATCTTCCCGGCATTCTCATAGTATTAAGGGCGAGCTTGAGCGCCGAATCGCTGACATCGCCAACCTCTTCTCCAATCGCTTTTTCGGCAGCAAGCAAAGGTTGTGTGGCAGAGCCGCCCCTTGGGACGGTTTTTAGCGCCCGATCCATCAAATCAATAAGTTTTGCAAAATTTTGATACTCATCAGGCTCTAGCAGCTCTTGCATCATTTTTTGATTGTTTGGACGAGAGAAGAAATCAGAAAAGGCTGGCAGCCCCAGTTCGTTTGTCTGTCTCGTGAGCTGGTCAAGTTTTCCTTGAATGACGTATTTTTTTACTTCTTTCCAACCTTCAGGATCCGCTGTTGACAATATTCTTTTGGCGTTCCTCATAGATTGAATAGAAACGTCCGGGTTGAACACTTCTTTAACCGCGTTTGCCGTCTGCTTGTCCGTGACCATGCGAGACAATCTGCCAATCGCAGACTGCTCGGCAACCTGCAAACTTGCCTTTGTCGGGTCATAAACTCTTCTGGCTAAATTGTAAGTGCCGCTTATATCGGAAGCGTCCATTAATGCCGTCAAATCTTCTCTCAAGCCAACGATGGTTGTAGCGTTAGAGCTTCCAAGATTTTCTTTGATAATTTGCTCAAGGTCTCCGATTCTCCTTCGGTGCAAAGCCATGAGGTCGCCGACAGGCTGCTGTTCAACAACTTTTTCGACCAAGGGGTTTCCTTGACTATCGAGGCGCGCCAAACCGGTTTTTTTGTCCACCAAAGCCCGCTCAACTTCAACATCGTCGAACAAGGAATCTTTAAACTTTTTTACCTCTTCTCGCAAAGTTTTCGCTTGTTTGTTGTCCCCGATAATCTCGTCAAGTCTCGATAGCAAAGGCGCTATGTCAACCTCAACTTGATCTTCGAGAGAATCATAAAGACGCTTAGAACGGTCTTTTCTTCTTTTATTCATTTCGTTCATTGCAGCTTTCGCGGCAACCTTTACTTGATCGTTAACGCTCCCATATCTGCCGGGCTGCATTGATCCGATTTTGTTCGCAAAAGTTTCAACCGCAGCAGCCACTCTTCTCGCTCTGCTTTGGTAGAACTCTCTAACCGCTGTTAGTTGCGGTTGCCTGCTGAGATAATATTGCAAATCTACCGCTCTGGTAGCAAAGTCAGCAGCCTCTGCCGGGGTCAAATTAACGCCCATCTTGGCAGCTTCATCAATCGTTCCTTGAACGTCTTTTCTCAAGTTAATCAGGTATTGAAGGCTATCTTCCTTTCCCCGGAACTTGTTTATGATCTGCTTGGTAGGCCCGGCACCAAAAGGTATCGCCGAAAACGCAGAAGAAAGCAGGAGATCGTTTTTAGCTGCCTCCAACTCTTCCGGGGGAGTGTTGTAGAAAGTATCCAGCAAAGCCTCTCTGCCTCCTCTTGCAACTCCGCCAACAACTAAGTTTCCGCCAAAACCGCCAATGGCGGCAGATGTCAAAACAATTCCCGCTTGCGCCAAAGGATGCATTTTGGGAAGCTTTTTAACAAGATCTAGCCCTTTCTCAAAACCTTTCCCTGCTCCATACATGCCGCCAGCAATATCGGCAGCAATTGTTGTAGCGGGGATGATGTTGGGCGCAAAATACTCTTCAAAGGCGGTTGCCTCGTCAAGACCTTCAAACTCAGGAACGTAGTTTCCGTCTTCATCTTCGTAAACCAGTTCGCCGTCGATATACTTGTAGCGAAATGGCGCTGTCGGATCGCCGGGAAATCTTTGTTCCGCAAGGTACTCAAGGGCAGAGTTTTCGTCAAAGAAAAGGTTGGAAACCGCTTTTCTTTCCACAACGTCAGAACGGTCTTTTTCTTGCCGCTCTGCCCGGATGGTGGCGGCTAATTGTTCGTAATATTCTAAGTTAGGCATTTTATTGATTCACCGAGTTCATTGCGTCAATGGCCTTAACTTTGTCTTCCGGGCTTAAATCGGGATCATTAATGATTTCCTTTATCACAGCTTCCGTGCTCGGCTTGGATCTATCAATAACTCGTTGCGTTTCTCTTGCAGTTCGTTTCTCTCTTGTGCGTAAGGCGTTGTTCATCCTTGATTCGTAGTCGCCGTAATCAGTGGCAATCCCGGCAGCTTTTCCTTGCTTTGTAAACTCACTGATGCGAGCCTTATCTTCATCGCTTAAAAAAAGATCTTTTCCTTCTGCGACCCAGCGGTCAGAAAAATTGTTCATTGCGTTTTGCATTTCAGCACCGGTTATTCTCGGATTTTCACGCCTTAGATCATTAACTCTCTGCTGATACTCACTAGAAAATAACAATTTTTTCCGCGCAATCTTTTCTTGCAGATCAAGCGCAAGCATAAAGCCGAGATAGCTTTGACCAAGATAGGGGGAAGCCTCTTTAAAGAGATCCATCTCCCTGTTTGAAATAGCGCCTTTTGTCTGGGCAACGTTTGCCAATGTAAAGCCAATCGTAATTTGAGCCATCGCCTCTTGAGGACCAATAACGCCCATGTCGATAATGCCTTCCGGCAAAAAACCAGCAACAAATTGCTTTAGCGGGAGCAACGCAGCTTCGGCTTTACCAAAATTCTCTGGTCCAAGCTTGTTTGCTAAAACTTTGCCTTCCTTAACCATGTCAAGAGTGCCGCCTGCGGTTTTAGCGTTCTCCCGAATGGCTGCCTGATCTTTTATCCATTGCTTGCCTGCTTCTTTGCTTAAATCAGATTCGTCTAACGGGTCTTTAACGGCAGATAAATCGACCCCGTTTTGTTTCGACACGATCCTTCTAATAAGTTTAGCCTGAGTAACGACATCAAAGCTTCCTTCAAGCTTTTTGCCCGTGAACTGACCATTATCATCAACCTCGTCGTAGATCAAACTAACCAGCTTCGGCTCTCCCGTTACTGTTTGAGCCATCAACGATTCCATTGCATACTGTTTTAAAATTTTCTCAGCTTCTCTTTCGTCCGTCATCGCAAGCTCGACAGCCTTCATCGCAAACCCTTGTCTCTCCTTTCTTTCCTCAGCGTCTGCCTGAGACATTCTTTTCTGGAAATTGCCAAAACCAACACCAACTCCGGGGAAAACGCCTTCATCTTGAGGTCTTGACAAGATCGCCGCGCCTAACTCGGAAGCTAAATCATAGAAATTCAGCCTTTGACGAGGCGGAATTAAAGACGAAAATCTTTCCTCGTACATTGCTTTTTGTTTGTCGTAGTCTTTGGGTTGCAAAAGATCCAAAAGAATTTGTGTTTTTGCATCTATACCGCCAGTGTCTGTCGCCATGCCATCATCTATCGAGGAAGGCTGAGCCATTGGGCGCAACGGTGGAAGCGGCTGAGTTTGCGGGTTCATTTCAATCTTGGGAGCGGACGGGTTCAGCGAAAGGTTTTCAGCAAGCAAAGGGTTTTGAAGGTCAGTCAAGCCGGCAATACCTCCGCCTTGATTATTTCCGCGTATCTGCTTGTTCATCTGTGATCGTCCAATTGTCATCGTTTATTTTAGCTAGGCTGCCGATAATTCGGCATCGGATTCATAAAGTTTCCAATCGCGCCCAACGCCGCCAAACCGGTTCCAACGCCAGCCTGCAAAGCAGACGGCGGTGGTGTGTATGTCATTTGAGTTTGCTGCGCGCCCTGCGGCACCATCTGCATAAAAGGCATCATTGCGTTGTACTGAGCGAGCGGCGCTTGTTGCGCTTGCAATAAACCAGCGCGCTGCGCGTCAAGCTGCTGTTGCCGCAACTGCTGCGACTGACCGCCAATTGCCTGCATTCCCGCTACGTCTTGAGCGCCTGCCTGCTGAGCTTGAGCGCCCAATCCTGCAAGCATGCCACCGTATCCGGTTTGTGCTCCGCCAAGCGCTTGTCCGGCTTGCGCCTGCTGCTGACCAATCTGCCCGTACTGGTTAGCTAACGATCCGGCGATGTTCATGCCCTGCTGCCCTGCCTGAGTTCTAGCGGCTGCTTGCTGCTGACCTAAACCGGTGAGTTGTTGACCTAGCCCGGTGCCTGCGCCAAATCTTTGTTGGGCGGCACCGCTCATCACGCCGCCAAGCTGCTGCTGAGCGCCAAGCTGCTGCTGAGCTTGCTGTCCCATCTGCTGCGCTAACTGCTGTTGCGCGCCCAACTGCTGCCCGGCTGTTTGGGAAATTAAATTGCCATAACCTTGCCCGGCAGCAAGCTTTTGCCCGGCGACTTGTTGAGCCATCCCTGCAACTTGCTGGCCCGCACCATAACGCTGTTGAGCGCCTTGTCCCAGTATGCTCGACAAGCCTCTTGAGGCGGCGAGTTCACTGGCGGCTCTTTGCTGTCTCGCGCCAGCCAAGTTCTGAGCGGAACCCATTCTCTGCTGAGAAGCTTGCGCGGCACGATCAATCAAACCGCGCTCGCCTGTAAGTTCTTGCCCGGCGAGGGAGGCCAGACCGGAGGACGCTGTTCTTTGCGCCTGTCTTCTTCTTTCGTCTTCGCCGATAGCTGTCTGTTGAGCGCGCTGAAACCCTGCCGAGCGCAAACCGCCGACTTCTCTAGCCAAGCCTCGACCCATCGCTTCCGCTCTATCTTGGGCGCTTAGTCTGGCGCGAGAACCAAAAGCAGACTCTCCGCCTTGGGCAATGTCGCTCGCATACTGCGCCATGTCCTGCTTAGCCAACCCTTCTGTCGCGTCTCGAATGGTCTGTTGGACCACCTGATCTTCATAGGGGTCGAAGTAGCTGCCGGTTCTTTCTGCGATATCGAAAGGTCCATCGACTGTGCTCTCAAGCTGAGTTCTCGCTTTACCGAGCTGTGAACCAAAATCTCCTGTCGAGGCGGCTTCTGCGCCTAATTGCCTCGTCAGATCTCGGTCCAGACGACTGATGCCGCCTCTTAATCCTTGTTCCGCCAGACCTAAACGCGCTCGTTGGGTAGCTCCAGAGCGAGCGGCAAGATCCTCTGATCTTGACAATCCGCGAGACAGATCTTCTGCGCTTCGCATGCCCATGCCGACAGAGTCTGTGATATCTCTGCCAAATTCATCGTAGCTCCTGCGACCTTGCTGTCGAGCGCGAGCCAAATCCATGCCGTAATTTTCAGTCGCGCCTCTGGTTAAATCTGCTTGTTGGCCTAGTTGCTCGGCAAATTGACCAACTCCTTGCTGCGCCATTCCGGTGATATCGCTAAGATCTCCGCGCAATCTTTCTTCAGATGTAATCGCTCGACCACGGCCTTCTTGAATGCCGCGCATTGAATCCGTTAGCGCTCGATCACGCTGGTCAAGTGCAAACCTAGATGCGTCTTGAACCTGCCCCAAAGCTCGGCGGTTGGCTAAATCTTGTCCGGCAAAACCGCTCTGCAAAGCGTTAATGCCTGTCTGACCTCTTCGAATAGCTTCTTCGATGAAAGGCTGCTGCGTTCCAACATTCGCACGAGCGAGCTGTTGCGCCTGAATTTGATCTGGCGACAATCCGGCAACTTCTTGAGGGATGACAATCGGTCTTCCTTCGCTGTCAAAAAAAGTTCTTTCCGCTGCCCGAAAAGCGCCGGGAATAAAACCGCCGGTACCATCCAACCCGAACAAAAGCTGTTGGGTAACCGGGTCCATGCTCTGTGTTTGTTGCTGAACCTGAGAAATGTAACTGGAGGGATCGCCTGCGCCTGCGTTTCCTCCTGCGTTTCCTCCTGCGTTTCCTCCTGCGTTGCCGCCTCCTGCGTTGCCGCCTCCTGCGTTTCCAGCAATCTCTTCTGCTTCAGCTACTAATGCTTTTTCTTCTTCAGTTAAGCCATCTAAGCCGTCAAAATTAGAACCGCCGCCTTCGCCTCCTGCGTTTTGCTGCGATAAAAATATTTGGTCAGCCTCGTATGCTGCGACCGGATTGGGGTACATCTTTCCGTCCAAGCCACGGGTCATGACTTGCTGAGTGTAAAATTGATCATCCGCCCCGGCATCATTTATAGCTTGGTTTGGTTGCGCTGCGCTTTGATTTTGCTCAGGACGGTTAAACAAAGTAAAATTATTGCCGTATTGATTTTGCGGTTGTTGCGCTGCGCCAGATCCGTCTCGCAAGTCTTGCATTTGACCTTGAAACCCCTGCAAGATCGCTAACGAATCTTGGTCTTGGCCTTGAGAATCGTTATATCTTCGCAAAGCGTCTTGATATTCGTTAGACGACATTATTTGATTCGCTGCACCACCTTCCTGAAACCTTCTAACATTTTTCAACTGGTGCGGAGTTAAAATACTCATGCGGCAACTCCCTTAGCGTTTGGCTTGCCTGCGAATTCTGCAAACAGGTCCATCATTTGATACATTAGTTGTGTACCTTTCTCCCTGTCTTCGTCGCCGTTTTGCGTCAGCGTGATGATACCGTTGTCGTTTTTTAGGTCAAAAGAACCGGCACCTCTGACAGCTTGACCTGTCATTACAAACTCTCCGTCACTTAGCATCGCGGGAACGTCATCGCTCACCTCTGTGCCTTCGCCGTTGATGCCGCCATTTTTCCTTTTGAAATCTTCATTGGATACGTTGCCGCCATCCGCATAAGCCATTGGCTGAACAGCTCCGCCATACCTTGCGGTCATGACCGGTGCTGGCCTTCCGCCACTAAGCAGCGGCATTTCCGCAGGCAACATGCCGTAGTCAACCGGATCCGGGGCGGCTTGTCCCGCAGCTTGCGCGTCACGCTTCGCCATCTGATAGCCGCCGTATCGGTTCATCGTCATTGCCGGGGTAAGCTGAACGCCGCGCCGATCTTTTGCTTCATCGTAAGCGAGCTTACCGAGCAAACCAGCAAGCCCGGCAGTGCCAAGCGCGCCTAGATTCATGCCGCCACCACCGCCACCACCACCGCCGAACAAGCTTGCGATGGGGTTGGTGGATCCTTCGCCGTAAGCGTCTTTCAAGCCGCTCGCGCCGCCAAACCCAAACGGATCGCCTAGCGCTTTCAGCCAATCTGGAGTCTTGAACGCCTCGTCAATAACGCCACCGCTGGTGAACGGATTGAAGCCGCCGAAGGAAGAGTTTGAAGCTTGCGCGCCGCCCGAGGTTGCAGCTTGGTATGCGGCTGCCGCCATTTTCTTAGCCTCTGATTCCGGCACATTTTCGCGCAAAGCTTTCATATAAATATCAAAGGATGCATCCTCTGCTTCTGTTTGACCGGCCGTAATAGCTTGTTGATAAGCGATGTCGCCACGAGCTTGAGCTGCCTCTTCAGGAGCGCCCTCTGCCAGCGCTTGGTTTTTAGCTTGAAGGCCAGCCTCACGAGCTTTTGCTTCGAGGGTTGACGTTTCGATGCCATCACCTTGCTGTCCAGCTCCTTGCTGTCCAGCACCTGAGCCTTGACTGCGAGCAAAATAGGACAGGAAGTCGCCAGCGCGTCCAAATTTGCCTGTCTTGTCAAGGCCAGTACCGGTAAACAAATTGCCTTGACCGCTAAACAAGTCGCCAAAACGACCTAAGTTGCCTGTCTTGTCAAGACCACCGCCAGTGAATAAACCACCGCCGGTTCCTGTGACAACCCCGTCTCCTAATGACCCATCCATCAACCCGCTTGCTTTCCCGCTCATATTTGCGCTTCTCAACAAGCCGGGGATGCCCTTGCTCCCGTCTGCGCCGCCAAAGATCGTTTCCATCGGGTTGTTTATTAAATCTCCAATCCCGCCTCTCACCGAATCGAAGGTGCCAGTAACAGCATCTCCAATGCCTCCCATGAAGCTACCGCCGCCAGCAGCCGAGATGTCAGAGATGTTCTGACCTAAGCCGCCACCGGTTGCCATTGGTCCGGCAACGGTCAAAAGGGCGAGAGGGTTTGCCCTGCCTTTTGCAACGTCATAAACCGTCCACGCTTTGGTCGCAAGCGCGGCAAACGGCTGCCAAGGCCCGGGGATAAATTGCGCTACCTTTGCTAATGGCTTGATGACTTTTTTGGCCACCTTTTTCAAGCTTTTAGCGGTTTTTTTCCACCAACCACCAAATTCCTCTAAACCGGTGATCGGGTTGAGCGAAGCAATGCCTACGCCGACAACCATTCGGCGAGGGTCAATGTCCAGTTCGTTAAACTTTTTCTCTATCAAACTTTCGAATTCTTCGTCCTCGAAAGCTTCTGGCGGAATGATTACTTCGCCCGGTCTCAGGTGCGCCAGCGCCGTATCTTCTCCGCGACCAGCTTGAGTTAGCTCAACAGCCATCTGCGCCATCGGCGCTTTAGAGCCAATCTCCGCTGCTTCTGCTAGGTGTAGGTATTGATCGCGTTCCGTCGAGTCTTCTGCCTGCGAAGCCTGCATCAACATCTCGTCGATTGCAGCTCTAATCTCAGCGTCTGGATCTGTCACAGCCTGAGCTTCAGCCTCCGCCTCCATCGCCTCCATCATCATCTCTTCTTGGCTAACTTCGCCGCCTGCGGCTAAAGGTATTGCAAAATCGTTTTGAATTTTTTCTTCTCCATCTTGATAAAAAGGGTTTTTTCCTTTTTCAAGTCTTTCGCGAGCATGCCTTTTGGCTTTATTTATTATTGTTCTTTCAATTTCCGACTCCGATAACCTCCAACCTTCCCCTTCTTTCATGCCTCTCATGTACTCTATCTCTTGATCAGAAAGCGAAGGGATCATTGTGGGTATTTCAATTTTTTTTCCTTGCCAATTCATATCCGTAGAAAATTCAGTCATTGGATTGCCACTAGCATAATTTGTAACTGGCCCAAGAAAACCGCGAGCAGACTTTTTGCTGCCATCTGCTCTACGCATATTCATAGGCTCGCTAATCGGCTGGTCACCCATTAAGTTTTGAATTCGTTGTTCTAGCTCTGGACTCATGGTGTGCTCACCGTCAGGTTTCCAACCGCGCTCGTTACTTGAACGCCAGTTGGGTAAGTTTGATGCTCATACAAATTTCTGAGCTGGTTACCATCAAACGCTTGATGAATTGATTCTGTCGAGTTAAATATTATCGCACCGGTCGCAAATTGTAACTCACCGATTTGCTCGTTGTTAAAATGCGGAGATATCGTAATATCCACCGCACCTAAGTTTATCTCAAGAATGCGAACAAGGCGATTATATGTGTCTTGAGTGACAAATTCCTTGAGTTCGAGCGGTAATCTCGTCTCTAGAAGCTTGCTCATCTTCGACCACTTTGTTGCAACTCGACACGGGTAGCGCCAAGCCGCCACTTGTAGCTTTTTTGATTCAAGTCGGATGCGTCATCGTCTGATTCAAACCGGAAAACTACCTGCCGGCCCCTTGTTCGCACGTTGCTAAAAGTGCTGGTTGGCGTAACTTTGGTAGTTGAATCTGTCGTTAACGCTTGACCCGGATAGTCTCTGCGCTTGACCACGATATTCATGCAAGGGTCGTTACTTACACCTGCATCGCTAACAAACGCCATGTCGGGGATAATTTTTTTCATGAAGGCAAAGTTTTCGCCGGCAGAAATATCAATATCTGCCGACTCAACGTAAACATTGGTCATTGCGTCTAAATTATCGTTGTAACCCGTTTCATGGTTATACAGCAAGTTGTTGCTGCCGACCTTAGCGGAGGCGATTGGCAAATCTTCGATGCCCGCATCAAGCCACGAGTATCGGGTCAAAGAACCGTTTGCCCAAGCTTGCTCTTGGTAATTGTAAGTGACATACCGGCTTATCTCGCCAGTGCCGTCTTCGAGGCTGGGGTAAAAGAACCACATCTCGTTGTAGCGGGAGTTCACGCTCATGAAGCATTTGAACGCCTGACCTAGATCGATGTCATTAAACACATATTCTTGAACCGTACAAGGCAAGCGTTGCACCGAGCCGTTGTAGAAGTTAAACCCGGTCTTGCTGGCAAAGAAAACGCCAGAGGGAGAGTTAACAGCGGACTTTGGCGAAAGTAATCCTGCGCCCTCGTTAACCAAATTGACGGCAAAGGTTAATGGTGGCCCGATAAAGTTCATCGAGTAGAGGGAAGTATCGGTCCAGATCAAAATTTCTTGACGAGACTTCAGGCCGCCAACAATAAATGAGCCGGACGAAAGCCTTACGTCACCCGCGCTGTTGGTTGCGGTAGGCTCGAATTCAAGCTCGTTTTCAGCATCGCTGAACGCCACTAACATCGGGTCAATAACGCTCGTTCTGGCCGTTCCTGCCGTGTTGATGGGATCAGCACCCAAAACAACTAAATGTCTGTCTGTTTCGCTGGTTATAACCTGTAGGCCAAGCGTTGGGACCAAGTTTGCGCCAGATCTGGTCGCTAAATTAACCGCTCTTACTGATACGCCGTTGTTTTCAATCCACTCGTAAATACCAGCCCCACGAGGGTTCATGATCAAGTTCTCGCCGAAGTTGTCATGCGTCCAGAGACGTAACTGGTTTACAGCGCTAATCGCAGAGGCTGATCCAAAACCTCCGGCACCCCAAGTGCCGACACCCCAACCAGAGCTGCTGACGTATGTGTCGAGACCAACATTAATTTGGTAAGTGCCGACAACGCTTGCTCCGCCGTTACCGCTGTCAGACGAGTTTGCCACCAACGTGTCGCCTGCCGTATCTTTTGCGACAATCTCATATGTATTCACTCCTGTGACGAGTGATATTTGATATTCTTGGTTAAGCGCGGACGCAACAATCAACCCGCCCAATGAGGCGGCACCGGAGAATGTCACAAAGTCATTGTTGACAGCCCCATGATCTGCATCGGTGACAGTGATCGTGGAAGAACCGTTGGTCGCACCGAAAGTCACATCTCCAGCGCTAGTGGTTAATCTGATGGGGGTTACGTCAAAATAGCTGTCCCCTTCCTCAACGTAGTATTTCCACGTTGAACCAACGCCGAGAAACCGGGTTCCGGCTAGAGAGATCCACGAGTGCAATGCTCGACCAATACCGAGATAGTATTGTGACCCGAGTTGCAGCCATCCACCTATTTTTTCAACACGGCTTTTTCTGAATCGAATCAGATTACCATCGACCCATCCGCCTTTAGCGCTGTAGTCTGTCGCCTCTTTGTTGATTCCCGGCTGAAAGTCTAACTGTTGCAGGGGCATAAGGCGCTACGCCAATCGGATGATTGCGCCAGTGGCGGTTGGTGCCGGGAAGACCACGGTAAAATCGCCAGCGGTGCTGGTTTTGTCGCCGCCAAAATCAATCGCAGCTACAGCCTTATCGCCTTGGGTGTCGTTATATATCAAACAACCTCTCGCAGTGACGGTTGCTGTACTGAAGGTGAGGTCGTTGAAGTCGCAAACCGCCGTAGTACCCGTGGCGAAAGGCGTTACGTTTGTTAACGCAGAGCCGCCAGCCGTGTAATTTGTGCCAGAAGCCTGACCGGTGGTGACGTAAACCGTAGTCCCCGCCCCCAGAGTCGCGCTAGAGGTGTAAAGCGCCAACTTGAACGAGTTAGCGCCGTTTGTGAAGTTGTGCGTTCCAACGAGTAGTTGCTGTTTAAAACTTGTGCAAATTGCAGAGGTGATGGCCATCTCAAAGCTCCTTGATAATGTTCGCCATTCTTTCGTGACCCTGATCGCGCAACCTGTTTGAAATAGTGACGCGATCTGATCGTATTGAGTTTTTCATACCATGCAATATTACTTCATAAACGGTCTTTCTGAAAGCTTCAGCTTGCTGCCTGACATGAGGCGCTGCGTTCGCGCTAATTCCTACTATCTTGTTGGTAACCTGCTCGGCCCAGAATTCAGGATCATGACCCTTGTTCTGGGTGGTTGAAACCATGACATTGCCGAGCTGAAATCCTATATCGTCACTCATCATCCCTTGTAAGGCTCCGGCGCTTTTGGCATTTCAATCGTCTCAAGCCCATGTTTTTTCACCATCTCGCTCATCATTGATCGCTGAAAAACATGCCACTGGCCATCTTGCGGCATGGCAACCAACGGGTCATCAAGACGATGATAACCGTACAGTCGCTCGGTTACTCCGACATTACTGTCTAATAACGAAGATCTTGGCGAAGCGCCAATGCCGATACCGTTCTCAAGACACTTGCTGATCCAAAACTCAACGCAAGCGCGGCCAGCTTCAGCAAAGTGAATGTTGTGCGCGTAGGAAAAATCTAGACCAAAAAGATCAACGTGACCCACCCTGTTCCAGTACGCAAAACCCATCGCGTAGGCTACTGTGGTGTTAAAGTAGGCGCACTTGGCATCGGTCATAACTTCCGCTAACGGAAATTCAACCAAGGCTGGAACCCGGTCGTCAAGCTCGCATGTGTAAATTGGTTTTTCGAAATCAGGGAGCAGGCGGCGCATAACCTCTGTCTGGTTGCCTGCGTCTTCCGTATCCAGATACCGGCTTGCCGGATCCATCATAAAAACTCGGTCGCAAGCAAAGACCGAAAGGGCGCTATTGATCACCCAAACCTCGTCCCACTGTTTACTGTTTTCCATACCGATCACATAGTCTATTTGGCTTGCGCCTAAACCGATTAATGCAATCTTTTTTCCTTCAAGACTTTCAATCTTCTCCATCAACTCACCCCTGTCCGCAATA
>TARA_R110002050_G_scaffold285312_2_pt1 | contig 14173 bp, 15 predicted proteins | sample TARA_R110002050 | Tara Oceans TARA_R110002050 (sample SAMEA4396988) | marine metagenome | biome: Polar Biome; feature: [DCM] deep chlorophyll maximum layer (ENVO:01000326); material: water (ENVO:00002006), including particulate matter (ENVO:01000060) such as... | depth 25 m
TTGTAAAAATATCATTTATTTCTTCTAAATATTATGGATAAGAATAAATAATTATAAACATATTTAATCCGTTTTGATTTTATTAAACGTATATAACAAAAGAGAAATTAAACGATTTAAATGATTAAAACATAAATTTGTTTAGTTTTGTTTAAAATATTTAGACTATTCATGAGCCTTATTAAATTTCTTATCAGTAAAACCTTTTTTAAGCAAGTTTTATTAGCCGTTGTGGCACTAGTTGTGTTATGTTTTATTCTTTTAAAATGGTTAAATGTGACGACCAATCATGGCGAGTTTGAAACCGTTCCTAACCTTACTGGAAAATCTATTAGTGTTGCTAAAATAGAGCTTGAGCAAAATCATTTGGTGATGCAAATTCAGGATTCTGCTAACTTTAACCCCAAGTACCCTAAGTTTTCTGTTATTGAACAAGACCCGGTTGCAGGCGCAAAAGTTAAAGAGGATAGAAAAATTTATATTACGTTAAATCCATCTGGATATAGAAAAATAACGGTTCCAGATTTAAAAGAACGTACTTTTAGACAAGCAAAACCGACATTGGAAGCCATAGGTTTTGCAGTTGGAAAACTAACCTATGTTGATAATATTGGTAAAGATATGGTGTTGAAAATGATGTTTAAAGGTAAAGAAATTCAACCAGGCGATATGCTACCCAAAACATCAAAAATTGATTTGGTTCTTGGTAATGGAAACAGACCAAATTAATTATGGATGATACTAATTTAAATTTGCCCGAAGAAGAGAATGATGATTTGTATGAGCATCATGCCTTTACTGTAGATAAAGGGCAATCCCCACTTCGCATAGACAAATATTTAATGAATCGTATTGAAAATGCGACTCGAAATAAAATTCAAGATGGCGCCAAAAACGGGAGTGTTTTTGTTAATGGTGTTGCTGTTAAATCCAATTATAAGGTAAAACCATTTGATGAGATTAAAGTGTTGTTTGCGCATCCGCCTTATGAGAATTTGTTGGTTGGAGAAGATATTCCATTGGATGTCGTTTATGAAGATGATACCTTATTGGTGGTTAATAAACCAGCGGGAATGGTAGTGCATCCAGGTCATGGTAATTACTCAGGCACCCTAATAAATGCTCTTATTTATAGGTTTGATAATTTACCTAATAATTCCAGTGATAGACCAGGATTGGTGCATCGGATAGATAAGGATACAAGCGGACTTTTAGTAATTGCAAAAACAGAGCAAGCTATGACACATTTGTCACTTCAATTTGCAGAAAAAACAAGTACACGCGAGTATGTCGCTTTGGTATGGGGAAATATTGAAGAAGATGAAGGTATGGTTGAAGGTAATATTGGACGTCATCCTAAAAACAGATTACAAAACACTGTTTATTTTGGTGATGAAGCTGATAAAGGAAAGCCAGCCATAACTCATTACAAGGTTTTGGAGCGTTTAGGCTATGTAACTTTAGTGTCTTGCAAGTTAGAAACGGGTAGAACGCATCAAATACGTGTGCATATGAAACATATAGGGCACACCCTTTTTAATGATGAACGTTACGGTGGAGAAAAAATACTAAAAGGAACCACGTTTACCAAGTATAAGCAGTTTGTAGATAACTGTTTTAAAGTGTTGCCAAGACAAGCATTACATGCTAAAACCTTAGGTTTTACACACCCAAAAACAGGCAAGTTTATGCAATTTACGTCTGAGATTCCTGAAGATATGCAACAGTGTATTGAGAAATGGCGAAACTATTCAAAGCATCAAGAATTAGAGTAGTTTTTACTTTTTTGTATTTTAATAATAAAATCAAAAACTTTATTGAAATCGACTAATTATTTTCGTTATTATAATAATCTTTGAGAATATAAAAAGCTTGTTTTTTCATGCCTTGTTCAGAAATCAATCCTTTTCTATTAAAATCATCTTGAATTCTTCTTAACGGGCGTCTTGAAGAACGGAAGTCCATTAAAATCCAAGGAGATAAACCTGCCAAAAATTTAATATTCCGCATCATTTCAATATTTTTTTTGTACACATCAGCTTGGTATTCTTCTGTCCAACGTTCATTTTTGTTTCCATGTAATCCATATAAAGCACCACCTCCAACTTCACTCATAATCATAGGTTTGTCGTATTTACTTGCCCATTTAATGTCAGGACATGTTTCTGGTGCTCCTGCATACCAACCGCAATAATTATTAATACCAATTACATCTACAATTGTTCCAAGTGGGTCTTCTATTAAATTGCCATCATTACCTTTTCCTTGGGTATCTAATGCAGCAGTAATTAATCTGGTATTATCAAGTTTTCGTGCTTGTTTAGCTAAGTCTGCTATAAAAGATAATCGAGCTTCTCCCTCTGGGGTTTCATTAGCCATAGACCATAATAGGATAGCCGCTCTATTTTTATCTCTAGAAATCATTTCAGTCAGTTGATTTTGTGCATTGGCATACGTGTCTTTGTTGTCAAATTGAACGGTCCAATATACCGGTATTTCAGACCAAATCATAAAGCCCATTTTTTCAGCTTCGCGAACCATGGTTTCGCTATGTGGATAATGAGCTAATCGAATAAAATTACAACCTAACTCTTTAGCCCATTGTAGTAGTATTTTACATTCTTCTTTTGATGTAACCCGACCGGTTTTAAAAGGAGCTTCCTCATGAATACTTATGCCTTTTAGGAATATTGGTTTATTGTTTAATAAAATTTTACTTCCATCGGTGGCTACCGTCCTAAAACCAATATGATCAGTTAATTTGTCGGTTGGTGTTTTAATAATGACTTCGTATAATTTGGGACTATAAGGACTCCAAAGCACAGGTTTTGCCTTCACTGAAAATTTAGCTATTCCGTTTTTAAGAATTGAGTTTACACTTTTTTTAAGTTCGGGGATATTAATGGTAACCAGATCACCATCTTTACTGTTTTCAACTTGTACCCAACCATCAATAGTTGTTGTGTTTCCTTTAGGTAATTGAATAGAATAGTCTTTAATATATGATTTTGGAGTTGTAATTAAATGCACAGACCTTGTGATACCGCCATAGTTCCACCAATCCTGATTTACAGTTGGTACATTCTCTTTTTTACGTTTATTATCTACTTTTACAACCACAAAATTATCGCCTTCCTTAAGTTTATTGGTAACCTCAAATTGAAAAGGGGTATATCCACCAACATGAGATCCTATGCGTTCTCCGTTTAAATATACAATCGCTTCGTAGTTAACAGCTTCAAAATATAAAAAAGCAAGTTTGTCTGAGTTAGCATGGTATGTAAAGTCTTTTTTATACCATACAGTTCCTTCATAATAGTATAACTTATCCATTTGTGTATTCCAATCTCCAGGAACATCTAATTGAAAACTTGTGTCGAAATTATATTCGATAAGATCTGAGGGTGATGTCATTTTAGCATTCTTGAAATAACCATTGTCTTTTGGTAATAGTCTATGATTGTAGTAGCCATTTTCAAGAGGGTCTACAATAATATCCCACTTACCATTAAGAGATGTGTTTTGTCTGGAATTTATATTTTGTAATAGATCAGCAAACTCTAAATTTTGAGCTGTAAGAGTAGTACTTAGGATTAAAAATAGCCCTATTAAAATATTGACAAGATTCTTCATAAAAAAATTAATTTTTAATATAGTGTTTAGTTTGTGAGGATTTTAATTTTTAAATCCTAGAACGTATTTGAAATGGAAACGTTTGAAATCTTTATAAGAAACGAATTTAGTTAAAATCTTTTACGGGCACAATGTTATTACGTTTATCCTGAGCTATAAAAAGGTTTTATGATTACATAAGATAAATCAGTTTGAATTATTGTTTCACATGAAAATTCATATGTAATTTTAAATTGTGAAAATTAGCGAATTAACATTGTTTACTAATAACATTCAAAAACAAAAACAGTTTTATAAACATGTTTTAAATTTTGAACAAGTTCTAGATACACCTCAAAAAATATCTTTTAAAACAGGAAAAAGCACCTTAGTATTTCAATATAAATCGCAAACAAAACCAGCACATCTGGCGTTTAATATTCCTTCAAATGCTATTAATGATGCACTTATTTGGTTAAAAAAACGAACAGACATCCTGACATTTAACAACGAACCTATTGCAGACTTTGTTGGTTGGAAAGCCAAGTCTGTTTATTTTTATGATGCAGACCATAACATTTTGGAGTTTATTGCCAGAGAGCGCATCAATATAGAAAGTGACACAGCTTTTAACCCAAACACCATTCTTTCAATTAGTGAAATAGCTATGGTTACAGATCATATTAAACCTTTATTTGAAACCATAAACAACCTAAAACCAATTGCTGTTTTTGATGGTGATTTTGATAGATTTTGTGCCTTCGGAAATGACGAAGGCTTGTTTATTATGGTTAATAAAAACAAGAAAACCTATTTCCCAACCATGGAAGAAGCCTTTACATCAGATTTTATTATAAGAGGAGACTATAACTTTAGTTTTGAGAATGGAAAAATAAAAGAAATAGTGTAATTTAGTTAACATAAAAATAAAAACATGAAACTTGTTTTATCACCAGCGAAATCTCTTGATTTTGAAAGTCAGTTACCAAATTCAATATCAACTGATGCTCAGTTTTTAAAGGAGTCTGAGCGGATTAATGCTTTGCTTAAAAAGAAATCGGCAAAAGATTTATCAAAACTTATGAGTATTTCTGATGCCTTAGGACATTTAAATTATGAAAGAAATCAGGCTTGGGAATTACCGTTTACTTCAGATAATGCAAGACCTGCTGTATATGCATTTAGTGGCGATGTTTACAGAGGTTTAGATGCATATTCTATTCCTAATGAAAAATTAGCGATACTTCAGGATACTGTTAGAATACTTTCTGGATTATATGGTTTATTAAAACCAACAGATTTAATACAGCCGTATCGATTAGAAATGGGAACAAAATTTCCGATTGGAAAAAATAAAAATTTGTATGAGTTTTGGAAAAAAACAATAACAAATGCTTTAAACAAACAACTTGAAGATGATGAATTGTTTTTGAATCTTGCCAGTAATGAATATTTTAAGGCTATTGATACTAAAGCATTAAAAGTTCCTGTTGTAACAGCTTCTTTTAAAGATTTTAAAAATGGCCAATATAAAATTATTTCTTTTTATGCTAAAGAAGCAAGAGGTTTAATGGCACGTTATATTGTAGATACTAATGCTGAAACCGTTGATGATTTAAAAGGGTTTAATTATGAAGGCTATGGTTTTAGTGAGTCTATGTCTAACGATAATACCTTGGTGTTTATTAGATAATGCCTACTTTTGAATAGTGTTTTAACCCAATCTAATAAATTTTCAATGTATTACTTAATTATTATACTGCAAGCATATTGTTTGTATCACTTATTCAAGTATAGAAATCAATTCTATTGGGTATTTGTTATTTTATTTATTCCGCTAATTGGATGTGTTATTTATTTAATTATCCATGTTTACAATAAACGTGATGCAGATAAAATTCAAGAGAATGTCGTGTCTATTATAAACCCTACAAAGCGCATAAGAGATTTAGAAAAGACGTTGCAGTTTTCCGAAACCTATCAAAATAAGGTTAATCTAGCAGATGCTTATGCAGAAATTAAAGCCTTTGATAAGGCAATTCCTCATTATCTAAGTGCGTTAGAAGGTAATTTTCAAAATGACTTTTATGTTATTGAGCAACTCATAAAATCTTATTTTGCTATTGAAGACTATGAGAACGTTATTTTGTATGCTGAAAAAATAATAGATCATACAGAGTTTAAAAAGACTAGATCGCAATTTTTGTATGGTCTATCTTTAGAAAAAATAGGAAAACTAGAAGAAGCTGAGACTAACCTAAAAGAAATAGATGTCCGTTTTTCTTTTTATGACGAACGTTTTATTTTAGCAAAGTTTTTAATAAATCAAAACAAAGTTCAAGACGGTAAAGATATTTTAGATGAAATTCACAAAGAAGCTCAGTACATGACTAAGCAAAACAAACGAATTTATAGAAATACCATTCTTGAAGTTGAAAAACTCAGAAATAGTCTTTAGCGGGTTTTTAATTGCTTTTAAGAAAAGCATTATTTAGCTTTCGCCTTGTTATCAATATCTATTTTATTTTCAACAGATCGTCTTTTTTTTATGCGAGGTCTTCTACTGCCATAAGTGCCTCGATGAATTTTTCCACGTTTTGTTTTTTTATCTCCTTTACCCATAATGTTGTATATTTTTAGAAATTTTAAAATACAAAACTTTTAATTAAAATCCTAAAAAACAGTGTTTAAACACCAACATCCATATGTGCCTTTTATCAAACAAAACACAACTAAATTGATTGTTGGAACCTTGCCGCCACCGCGCTTTTCAAGAGGAGAACTTTTAGAAAAAGATGTTGATTTTTGTTATGGAAGTTACTACAATTCGTTATGGTTATTTATTGATAAAATTAACAATTTGAATTTACGGTATGATAATTCTAAAGAAGCTGTTGAACAGCGTAAGCAGTTTTTAATTGATAGTAAAATAGGTGTTTGCGACATTGTTGAAAGTTGCGAACGGGAGAAAATTGATGCCTCCGATTTAGGCATGAAGAACATTATACTTAGAGATATTATTGGTTATTTAAAACAATATTCAAGTATTGATACATTATTGTTTACAGGTGGTAATAGTAAAAATGGTCCTGAGTATTTCTTTAGAAAACATCTTAAAGACTATAAAATTAAATTAGATTTAGTATCAAACGAAATTCCACGTGTGCATCAATTTCAGTTGTCGGACAAGTCAGCCCCAGATGAAACCTCGTTAAGAACCATAAAAACGGTCTCTTTAACGTCAAGTTCAGGAGCGGCAAACATTTCAATTAGTAAAATACCTTTGTACAAGCAATTAAAAAGTAAAAACCCTAAATTCAATACGTTTGATTTTAGGGTAATGCAGTATCGGGAGTTTTTTAAGGAATAGTTTTTATAAATCAATTAGTTTTAAACTAAAATCTTTAACTCTGTCCCAATTAGTGTATTCTATTTCAGCGTCTTTATTAGTAGGCCCTTTAGTCATCCACATAATGAGTTGAATCATTTTTCTATCAAAAAAAGTGTATTTTTTATAGTCAATCTTTCCAGCAAACACCTCTACATACGTTGGTTTCCAGTCAATAGTTTTAAAAAACTTAACCACATACGGATTCGTGTCCGGAGCATTTTTTTCAGCTTTTCGAGCGACTAAATTTACCGAAAAGAATATTGATGTTTTAGCTTCAAGTTCATCTGTGTGAGCTTTTATAAACTCAATAATTTTTTTGTGATGAACCCCATATCGAATACTTGAGCCTATAACAATTTTGTCATAAGCATTGATATCTCCATGAAAGTCATCTATAGAAAAAAGGTCAACGCCTTGGTTGTTTTCTTTAAGATGTTTTGTAACTGTATTACAAATTTTTAAGGTCTGCCCATCTACAGATGAATATATAATTAGAAGATTTTTTTGCATGATTTTTTTAATTAGTTAAAGTTACTCATTTATTGAGTTTCATACAAAAAATGTATATGTGTATTTTTAGATATTTAATAATACTTTTCTTATTTTCGATTCATGCAAGAAGATTTTTTACATTATCTATGGAGACATAAGAAATTTGAGGTTTCAAAAATAAGAACTGAGAATAACGAACAAATTTCTATTATTTCTGTTGGCGATTATAATCAAGATGCGGGACCAGATTTTTTTAATGCACAATTAAGAATAGGCAATCAACTTTGGGCTGGGAGTGTTGAGATTCATGTAAAATCATCAGATTGGTATTTACATAATCATGAAACCGATTCTAATTATGACAACGTAATTTTACATGTTGTTTGGGAAAATGATACAGATGTTTATAGAAAAGATAATACGAGCATTTCAACATTAGAATTGAGACACTATATATCTAAGGAAACATTACACAATTATGAGAAGTTATTTTCAAAATCTGAAAAATGGATTAATTGTGAACAAGACCTTGCTGAAATTGATGACTTTAAAGTAAACAATTGGCTAGAGCGTTTATATTTTGAGCGTTTAGAAAGGAAATCTGATCGTGTGAAAAAACTCTTAAGTGACTCAAAAAATGATTGGGAAGCAGTTTTATTTAAAACATTAGCAAAAAACTTTGGACTAAAAGTAAACGGAGATGCTTTTTTAAGTATTGCAGATTCAATAGATTTTTCAATAGTACGAAAAGTGCAATCTAACCAAACCATTCTTGAAGCTTTGTTTTTTGGTCAAGCAGATTTATTGGAAAGCGATATTCAAAATCAGTATTACTTAAATTTAGTTAAAGAGTATAAGTATTTAAAACAAAAGTTTAGTTTGCCGAATAAGGCGCTTATTCCTATTCAGTTTTTTAGATTACGGCCAGCTAACTTTCCTACAATTCGTTTGTCACAACTAGCAAGCTTGTATCATTATCATAAAAATTTGTTTTCTAAAATTATAGAATTACAGCATAAAGATGAATTTTACAACTTGTTTGCAATAGAAACATCTTCCTATTGGGAAACGCATTTTGCTTTTGGGAAACCTTCAAAACCTTCAAAGAAACGAATTACTAAAGCATTTGTAGATTTACTATTAATTAATACTATTATTCCCATTAAGTTTAGTTATGCGCTTCATATTGGAAAACAAATAGATAGCGACATTGTAAATTTAGTACAAGATATAGTTTCAGAAAAAAACAGTATTGTTGAAAAGTTTAACTCAATAAAGCCAATTTCAAAATCCGCATTACAGTCTCAAGCATTAATTCAGTTAAAAAATGACTATTGTGATAAAAATAGGTGTTTACATTGCAATATAGGTAATGAAATATTAACAAGAAATGATTAATTTGCAACATAAAATAAATCAAATAAATAACGTGTAAGTTTGTGCTAATATTAGTATCGGTGAATTACATCTTATAATTTATACAATAAATTGACATATGAATATTTTTTACAAAGCCTTATTGTATTTTCAAAAGCGAGGATATTATGTGTGTCAGCGCATAGCAGACAGATTAGGTATTAGGGCAAAAGTTGTTCGTATAACATTTATGTACTTAACCTTTGTGACGGTTGGTTTTGGTTTTGCATTGTATTTATTTATTGCATTTTGGATGCATATCAAAGATTTATTGTACACAAAACGATCATCTGTATTTGATTTATGAATCCACTTTTAATCTTTTTCAAAAAAAAAATATATATAGCTATATTTCTATTATTGGTTGTACTAATATTTGGTGTATTAGGATTTAGAGTAATTTCACATTATACATGGATTGACGCTATTTATATGACGGTCATTACCATTACTACAGTTGGTTTTGGAGAGGTAATACCGCTCGATCAAAATGCCAAGATATTTACTATATTTTTAATTTTGATAAGTTTAATTGTTGTTGGTTACGCCTTATCTACCATTACAGAATATATTTTAAGCAAAAATAATATTGAAGAATTAAAACAAAAAAAGATGCAAAAGTTGATTAATAATTTTAAAAATCATGTTATTATTTGTGGCTACGGAAGAAATGGTAAACAAGCAGCAAGAAAGTTAGCAGCTCATAATAGATCATTTGTGATTATTGAAAAAAACAGAGATGTTATTGATAGACTTGAGATGGATCAGGTTCCTTATGTTATTGGAAATGCTAATGAGGATGAAATTCTTTTAGAAGCTGGAGTAGATAGAGCCTCATGTTTTATTTCTGCTTTACCAAGTGATGCCGATAATTTATTTGTAGTCTTATCAGCAAGACAAATGAATAAAAATATTAATATTATTAGTCGAGCCTCTCAAGAATCTTCGTACGAAAAATTAAAATTTGCAGGAGCAAACAATGTTATCCTACCAGATAAAATAGGAGGAGACCACATGGCATCATTAGTAGTTGTTCCTGGTTTAATGGAGTTCCTTGATAATTTATCTATTGTTGGAAAATCTAATATAAATATTGAAGAAATAGCTGTTGAAAAATTATATAATACCAACGAAGTTAGAACTATTAAGGATTTAGATTTAAGAAGAAAAACTGGCTGTACCGTAATTGGTTACAAAGATGAGAACGGTGAATATATTGTAAATCCTGAGGCAGATCTAAAACTGGTGCCAAATTCTAAAATCATTGTTTTAGGCAGACCAGAACAAATTGAGGATTTAAATTCAGAGTATAATATCGATTAATTAAAATACTCATTTTAACAAGAGATGTTTTAAAAAGCCATTTTTTTTTAGCATCTTGCTACTTTTTAATGCGAATTGTTCAAAAAAAGAAGCAAAAAACGCATTCATTACTGTTAAAAATAATAATCAATAAAAATTTTTAAAAATTAACTATGAAGAAATTTCTTCTTACCATATGCACTGTAATTTTTCCAATATTAACCTTTGCGCAAGAAAAAAGTTTAGGCGAATCTATAAATGATGCTTTTGCAAAATACACCAAGCCAATTGTCGATCTAATATTTTATCCAGTTCAAATAGCTGGAAAAGATGTGCCAATTGTAATCATTCTTCTTTTACTAGGAGCTTTTTTCTTTACAGTCTATTTTAAAGGTGTTAATTTTAGATATATAAAAATTTGTATCCGCACAGCAATGGGTAAATATGATCATTTAGATCATCACGTACCTGGAGGTGAGGAAATAGAGGTAGAAGATGGTGAAATAGTAGGAGCTGTAAAAATTGAAGGAGAAGTTCCTGGTGAGGTGACCCATTTTCAGGCTTTAACTGCATCATTGTCTGCAACAGTAGGACTAGGTAACATAGCGGGAGTAGCTGTAGCTATTGCCATTGGAGGTCCAGGAGCTACCATATGGATGATTTTAGCTGGAATTTTAGGAATGGCCTCAAAATTTGTAGAATGTACCTTGGGTGTAAAATACAGAGAGGTTGATGAACTAGGTAAAACTTATGGAGGACCTATGTACTACTTAACTACTGGATTAGGTGAGTTAGGGATGAAAGGGTTTGGTAAAGTTTTAGCGGTATTTTTTGCTATTATGTGTATAGGTGGATCATTTGGTGGCGGTAATATGTTTCAATCAAACCAAGCTGCTTCACAATTAATAGATTTAGCAGATTTAACAAGTCCTAATGCTGGTTTGTATATAGGAATCATATTAGCATTTATTGTTGGTCTGGTTATTATAGGTGGTATCAGAAGAATTGGAAAAGTAACCGAAAGAGTTGTCCCTTTTATGGCTATTGTTTATGTGCTTGCAGGATTTGTTATTTTAGGTATTAATTATGATATGATTCCTTTTGCCTTAGGTGAAATTTGGGAAGGAGCTATTAAGCCTAATGCTGCTTTTGGTGGTGTTGTTGGTGTTTTGATAGTTGGTTTTCAAAGAGCAGCTTTTTCAAACGAAGCAGGAGTTGGGTCGGCTTCTATAGCACATTCAGCAGTAAAAACAAGATACCCTGCCAGTGAAGGTTTAACAGCATTGTTAGGGCCTTTTGTAGATACAGTTGTTATTTGCTCAATGACCGCTATCGTAATCATTATTACTAACGCTAAACATAAGTTGTTTACTTACGGTAATTTAGATGCGGCCAGTAATGTAATTCTTAATGGGACTAATCAACCAATTGGAGGTGTTGATTTAACATCTGTAGCTTTTGATTCCGCCATTCCTCATTTTTCTGTAGTGCTTGCAGTTGCTGTAGTTCTATTTGCTGTATCTACTATGATTTCATGGTCGTATTATGGCTTACAAGCTTGGAAGTTTTTATTTGGAAAAGGTAAAGTATCTGATACGGTTTACAAACTATTATTTTTGGTCTTTTTAATTGTTGGGGCATCCTCAAGTTTAGAGGCTGTAATTGGTTTTTCTGATGCTATGATTTTTGCTATGGTGTTCCCTAATATTATTGGATTGGTAATCTTATCTCCAAAAGTAAATAAGGAGTTAAAGAAATATCTTAATGCTATAAAAATAGGTAACATGGATGCTACAGTTTCTGAAGAAGACACCACTGTGCAAGAAGTGCAATAAAATGGGATTTTTTTATGATCTGAAATATTTTTTGGTAAACATGTTATTTTTTTAACGATATTCGCTTTTTAATTATACTTATTTAGTGGTATATGTCAAATAAAAATGATGCTTGGGGCTCTCGTATAGGTCTCATTTTAGCAATGGCAGGGAATGCTGTTGGCTTGGGTAACTTTTTACGGTTTCCTGTTCAAGCTGTTCAAAATGGAGGTGGTGCCTTTATAATTCCTTATTTAGTTTGTTTTCTGTTAATGGGAATTCCGTTATTATTTATTGAATGGTCCTCTGGAAGATTTGGAGGAAAATTTGGGAATCATAGTACACCTTATATTTTGGATTCTATGGTGAAAGGTAGGGTTTTAAAATATATTGGTGTTTTTGGTATTTTTACTAATATAGCCGTAGTGGCCTATTATACCTATATTGAATCGTGGACGATGTCTTATGTGTATCATTCTTTAAAAGGAACTTTTATAGGGATGAGCCAAAGTGAGGTAGCAGGTTTTTTTAATTCCTATATAGATATTTCACATAGTACAACGGGGATACCTTATGAAGCCGTTTTATTTTATATTGTTTGTCTAATAATTAATGTGTCTATTTTATCAAAAGGCTTAAAGGGTATAGAGAAAGTAGCTAAAATAGGAATGCCACTTTTAATTTTATTTGGAATACTTTTAGCAATACGAGGCTATACACTTGGAACAAGCGGTGCATCAGACTTGTTTCCAAATGCGAATGCATGGGATGGATTAAACTTTTTATGGACTCCACAATACAGTTCCTTATTGGATTTAAAAGTGTGGATGGCGGCAGCAGGTCAAATATTTTTCACACTATCAGTAGGTATGGGAACCGTCCATTGTTACGCAGCCTATTTAAAAAGTAAAGATGATATCGCCTTAAATGCCATTTCTGCTGGATTTATGAATGAATTTGTAGAAGTTGTTTTAGGTAGTGCCATAGTAATCCCAATAGCCGCTGGATATTTAGGGTTAGATTGGGTTTTAAACAATGCAAGTTTTGGTATGGCATTTCAAACCATGCCGTATTTATTTGAACAATGGGGGCCAGTTTTGGCTGCTGTTGGTGGATTTATGTGGTTTGGTTTGTTGTTTTTTGCTGGCATTACAAGTTCCTTAGCTATGGGTACTCCGTGGATAGGTTTTATGAGAGATGAATTTGGTTGGAATAATAACAAAGGGGCATGGACTTTTGGAGCGCTAGCTTTAGTAATGGGGTTACCAACCGTCTTTTTTTATCAACAGGGTGTATTTGACGAATATGATTATTGGGCTGGTACTGTTAGTTTGGTTGTATTCGCAATGTTGGAAACTATATTGTTTTCATGGATTTTTGGTATGAAAAAAGGATGGAAGGAAATCACCGATGGTGCTGATATTAAGGTGCCTAATATTTATAAATTTATTATTAAATTTGTTACACCGCTAATGCTCATAATTGTGTTTTTAGGAGCTTTGTTCTCGCCACTTAACAATGATTGGTCTGGTAATTTAAAAAGCCTTTTTTCTGGTAATGGCTGGAGTTTATCAAATACATCTATTATCAAAACAATCTCTCAATCTGGGTTAAAAGATCAAATTGCAGCAGCTACAGACCCTCAAATTATTCAAAGTCTAGACGACAGAATGTTTTATATAAACATGGCCAGAGTTTTATTGTTATCATTATTTATATTTATATCTTTATTAGTATATTTAGCGTATAATAAACGATTTAAAGAAGGGAGGGCAACGTTATGAATACTGAAGCTTTAATAATGTTAATAGGAGCGCAAGGAACTGTTATTTCTTTTATGGGATACTTTTTCTATAAGGTTTTAACAACTCCACCTAAATCTGAACCTGATTCTTACACCGAAAATGATGACGTAGAAAGATAAAAAATAGTGGCATTTAATTTTAAAACATCTCATTTCAAGTTTTCTAAAAGTCAACGTTATGGGATTTTTTTATTAATTCTAATAATCATTGCCTTACAAAGTGTCTATTTTTATGTAGATAATTCTCAACCAGAAATTAGAATAAATCAAGAAGAACTCGCTAAATTTCAAAAGGAAATTGATTCTTTACGGGCTGATGAGATTGAGAAGCGGGCTCCAAAA
>TARA_R110002050_G_scaffold24064_1_pt1 | contig 14125 bp, 11 predicted proteins | sample TARA_R110002050 | Tara Oceans TARA_R110002050 (sample SAMEA4396988) | marine metagenome | biome: Polar Biome; feature: [DCM] deep chlorophyll maximum layer (ENVO:01000326); material: water (ENVO:00002006), including particulate matter (ENVO:01000060) such as... | depth 25 m
AAAAAAATAAAAATATCATATTTAATCCTAATAAGTAAGGTTTTCGAATTAATTTGATTAAGTATTTTTCAACAATTTAAATATTAAACCATTCCACACACATTATGCTTCCCTCCTACGTCGTCGCATAAAAAGTGTTCCATTAACATTGCAGAAGAAACTTTTAGAATAAATTTTTTTAAGAAACTTAAGAAGAACCTTTCTCTTTTAACCAAAGCAAAGTAATTAGCACTTCCCTTTCTTTAAATTTTTCTTATCAAAAGCCAATGGAACACTTATTAATTGTGAGACGACAGGAAGTAAAGTAATATATATTGAATAGTATTTTCTGATAAATTTTAATCAGCTATACATAGCCGTAGTTTATTTCTTGTTAATTTTTTATATATTTAAACTCTCCAAAGATTTTACTTCCTACGCGTTACCTTTCTTAAAAAACACCACTTAAAAGGTGTTTTTTATCAAACGATAATAATTAATCTTCAATAAAAAAAATTATGAAATGTAATATTATTATACCATCTATTATTTGTGATATAAGACTCAAAATGAAAACCCAATTATTAATCTTTGGACTATTTTTCCTTTGTTCTCTTAACACAGTACAAGCTCAAGAAAATGACAAAAGCAATGAAAAAAAACCTTTTACAAAATCAACTGATGATAAAGTAAGAATTCTAGAATATTATCATAAAAAAAATAAATTTGAGCTGAAACCAAAAAGCTTAAAGAAAGATACTCCATATAAGTTCAAGTTTATAGGAATCAATTCTGGTAGAGTAAAAGCCTCAATGAAGGTTCAAGATAAAGAAATTATTGGCACTTTACCTGAATCACTTAAAGCTTTAAATATTTTTCCTGGGAATGAAATCAAAATTAATAAAGCTATAGGTAATTCATCAGAGTGCGAAACTGGGAATGCAACTCAAAAACTTTATTGCAAAACTGAACAATTCATAAAATGGTTGAATTTTATAAATTCGTCATCAAGTAAGCTTAATGAACATATTAAAAAGTTGGACTATAACTCAACCGAAATGACTAAAAAGATGGGGATTGCCACTCTTACAGTATTATTAAAAACACTTGAACCAGATGAAATTATTGAAAATAAAGTCAAAGAAAACATAAAAGGAATCAGAGAGGATTCAAAACTAAAAGAAAACACACCCAAAACAGCTCCTGAGATTGATTTTGATAAGTTATTAGAAGAAATAGAGTCAATGTTAGATGGATTGAGCAGCAAAGGAATAAGAAATGAGCAGCAAGCGCTCGAAGAACCTAATAAGGAGGGTAAACACGTGAAATTTTTAGATGACAATAAGCTACAAATAGAGAAATTTAATCAATTGATTGCTAGCAGCGTAGAATTCATTAAATCTGCTGCTGAAAGTCTTAAAGGGGAATTTGCTGGGACTAATGGAACATTAGGCAATACTGATATAACATACGACGTATTTGGTAAATATGCAGCATTGTCTGCTATTTTACCACAATTAGATGCTAAAAAACTACAATCTAAATTCAATTATATAGTAAATTCAACTAAAGCACAAGATTATCAAAACAATGCGAAAGAGTATTATGTAAGGAGGGACTTGTTAGATATAGATGTAGTGCTTGTAGACCGTTTTAGTCAAGATACTCTACTTGTTCAGAATCTCCCTGTATTTTCTCGAGGTACAGAGGCAAGATTACGTTTCAGTACTGGCTTTTTCTATAATAATGTTGTACAAAAAGCATATTTCCTAAAAGCTAGGAACGATGAAACCAAAAGTGTCATTCAGGAAAATGGCTCCGAATTGGATATAGCGCTTGGAGCACAGGCTCATATAGGCTTAAAAATGGATGCTTGGTGGGATTTATCTTTGAATTTAGGAGCAGCAGTTTCACCTTTGGATGGTAAAACGAGGTATCTAATCGGAGTAGGAATCCTGACGGGTTATCAAAGAAGATTCGGGTTAAGTGCTGGCTGGGCTGTTTCAAGAGTCAATGTTTTGTCTGACGCTGTTATTACTTCCGAAGAAGGCGATTTGGTAGTTCCAATTGCCCTTGAAAGCGTCCCTACTGTATCAAGGAATAAATGGGGTTTCTATATAGGGCTAACCTACAATCTTTCTAGAGTTTTTAAAAAATGAAAAGGTATAGGTCTATTTTAATAGGGGTCTTAATTATTTTATGCCTTGCAGCAGTTTACTTTTTTTTCTTTAATAAAGAAAAACTAAATAAATTTCAGGAAAACTCAGAAGAACCTCTTAAAAACACAAAGAGAGATACCGTCTTAACTCCTACTAATTTGGTGAAAGCCATTCGTTTGGAGCTGGCTGTAAGAGAGTACAAGTCATTTATTGAAGCTAATATTTCGTTTACGGATACAACAAATATAGAACAATGGGTTAATGAAAACTATGATGTAAAGATTCTTACAGATTCTTCGCTGAATACTTATAATGAAAACCCGCTTTTTGACGAAAAATCATCTAAAGAGCTTTTTATGATGTTAGTTAAACTTGTTGACAACAGACAAGAGTACTACATGGCACAAAAAAAAAAAATACAAGATAATTTTAGAAAGGTTGCTATAGCCGTACCAAAAAATCTTATTGACGAAGAAATTGTGATGGGAAGAACCTACTCCGAAAGGCCAATTAAATATAATGGTAAGCTCTACAAAGGATGTGCTAGTCAATTCAAGAATCAAAAGTCATTTGGAGTTTTCACGGCATTTCCTATATCAGAAAATCACCTATTGACAATTTGCCATGGATTTAGTAAGGATTACTTAATGAATCACTTATACATCTTTGATGCTTTCATACCAGCTTTGGACAAACAAAGGATTACTACTAAGGAGGAAAACATTTTTATTGCAAAAGATGCAGAATGTGTGTTTTATGATAAAACCAGTGGTTTAGATTATGCCATAATCCGTGTTAATAAGAAGATTCCAAATTTTCGTATTCCTGAACTGGAAATTGATTACGACTTTAAAAAAGGAGAAGATTATTATACTATAGGGTCTTCCGAGGGACTCCCATTAAAATATGTAACAGATGGATACTTTCAAAATTACAATGGTAATAATCTTATAGATCTGAAAATGAATATATTCAGAGGTAATTCTGGTTCTCCTCTATTTAAGGATAATAAGGTAGTTGCTATGATAACTAGCGGGCAGGATAATACGGAATTAGATAATGAATGTATAGTTGAAGGGTGCCTGCCAATCGGTTGTTCTGGCGAGTATGCTCTTAAACTCTCAAGTATACCTGAAGTAATGGAACTGAGTGAAGATTAACAGAATATTTGAAGAAAAGAATATTTGAAAAAAAATGAATACAAAGATAACCTCAGTTAATTGACGTCAATTCTTAGATTAATAACTAACTTCAAATGAAGAAAGTATGGCTTAACGATTCAGATTTACATACAGATTATTTTGTTAATCTGCTAGGTGATAATTATACTTTATTACTAGGTTCAGGTGTAAGTATTTGGGAGCCGTCAAATTTGCCATCGGGACAAAAAATAACGAAGCACATTCTGGATTCTATTGTCGCGAAGTACTCCAATCTAAATGATAAGCAATATAGTATTGTTAAAGATTGGTTTATGGAACTTCCTTTTGAAGTTGTTTTACAAAGATGTTTGGAAAGTGATAAAATTTTGGACTGGGTATATTCAATATTTTCAAAGGGCAAACCAAATGAATTGCATAAAGCACTTACATACTTGGCTTCAATGAGTACAACTAAGTTCATAATTACAACTAATTATGATACTTGTATTGAACAGTCTCTTGATTCAAATGAAATTAAATGGAACACTATTGTTAAACGGTTAGATGCAATAAATAAGCTAGAGAAGGATAAAGAAGTTCTTCAAGTTTTTAAGATCCATGGTTCGGCAGAGTTAGACAAAAAGGACTCACTTATTTATACTGTTGCACAAGAAGCTAAACTTCCCAAATGGAAAAAACACTTATTGAAAAAGAAAGTAAAAGATAGCAATCTTTTGATTGTTGGTTATTCAGGACTAGACTTTGAAGTATGTCCTGAGATCTTAGAATTAAAGCCGAAAAGAATAATCTGGAATTTTCTTGATGAAGAAAATTTAAATAAATCTCCTGGATTTCAAAACTTTATTCTTAATAATGCTACACCTATTGATGTGGTTGCAGTATTAGGTGACATGCGAATTCTTTTATTGAAAGTTTTAAAAGAAAAATTTGATTGTGTTAACGTCCAAATTACCGATAAAGAACCTCCAGATTTCGAAAAAATGCGAGAGCAATTCAAAAGACTTTGGGCTTCAAGAATTCTACAGGCTTTAGGGGTTGGAGGACCCTCCGCCAGTATATTTCGTTCAATCGACCCTAATGATATTGACAATTTATATAAGTATCAGTTCTATAAATACTATGGCAGGGCTCTCTATTTTAAAGGAGGCAATAGTTTAAAATATGCAATAAGTAAATTCGAGGAAGCAATAAAAGTAGCGCCTTACCATAAAAAAATAGATTGTCATATATCTATTGTGAATTGTTTGATAGGCAGTCGAGACTATAGGAATGCCAACATTTGGTTAAATAAAACAAGGAAGTTTTTAAGGTATTCAAATAATAACTTCACAGCTCAGTATTTACTTTCAAGGGCATATTTAGCGAAAATTTACTACGAAAAACTAGATTTAAATATAAATTCGGTTAGAGCTTCTAAAATTAGAAGCTGTGCTAAAGTAATATTGGAAAAAGCAGCTATCTTATACCTAAAGACAGGTGATTATAGTGATTTCAATACTTGTTGGTTATTAGCAAAACAAATGGATGTTGCTCTTGAATTAAATACTAAGGAAAATATGAAACCTTCTATGAGTGGTTTTAAACATTTAGGCTACAAACTACCAGAATTTATAGATTTTAGAATCTCTATAGAAAAAAAAGACATATTAAATAGTGTGGAGATTAATAAACTTAAAAAGTACTATTATCAAGCAATTACACTTGGAATAGGAGAATGTCATAAACTTGAAAAATTAATGAGAAAACATGCTCTTTTGATGCAGTGATATTTAATGAAATCTCGCAGTCTAACTAAACATTATTACATTAATAGAAAACAAAGAAAGATTTCTTTGGAACAACGGAAAGATAGCAAATGCCAAGAAATTGCCTCGTGTAGAAATTTTTAGCTCTTAATGCAAACTGAAGAGAATTAACTAAAAAATTAATTTGCGTATAGTTTCTAATAAATCAAAAAAAAATCAAAAAGCAATCGAGTTTTTGGCAGTGGATATTTTACATAACGTCAAATTATAGGTTCTATTATAAAGCCCAAGTAATGCAGATTATAAAATAACTCTAAAGCTTCTGGGATATTTTAAAGAATATTATTGTAGTTGACTAATGATACATTCTCATTAAATAATAGCATTTGTCCTAATAATATTCTTGCGGTATATTTCTTGAGTTTTAGTTAAAAGCGAATGTTCATTATATCATTTTATTTACAAATGTTTCTCCACACAGCTAATGGAACACTCTTTTTACGAAGCCACGATAAGAGCGGAGTGAAATGTTAATTATTTTTTAAACATTATCAATAACTGATATATTTCGCCTATAAATCCCAAAGTTGCAATCATTAGACCCAATCCAGTTATTGCTTTTTCGTCAGTAATTTCATTTAAATACTTGATTATTTTATTTAGTAAAAAAAACGTAATACTAATTATAGGTATAAATAGTAATACTGCGAACAATACAGAAGTACTGTAAATAGCAATATTTAATGAAAGATTGTAATTTTTAAATAGACCTGAACAAACGATTGCTACTATAAGTACTAAAAAACTGATACGAAATAAATATTCTAAAATTAAACTTAAATTTTTGTGACTGTACTTTCCTTTAGCAAAAAATATTACACACACACAAAATGAACCAATTAAAGAAAAAATCAAAAATAAATTTCCATTAGGATTTATACTCACAGCTTCTCCTAGTATTTTTTTTGACATAATGAATTTGTTCAATTGATTTTCCATATAGGCAAAAATTATCAAAAGAAGAACTAACCTTTGAAACAATGAAATCCTCATTATTGATTTTCCTATGTAATCAAAATTTTTATAAGAAATATCACCCAAATAATCAATCCCTTTCTCAATTTTATCTGCAGTTTTAGAGAAAAAAATTTCAGTAACCGCTAAACTAAGACCTATAATCTCTAGACAAAAAGAAATTAATTGGATTTGATTTGTAAAGCTACTTAGACATAAATTGGACATTAAAATTCTTTCATTATTAATTGTTCAAAATAATAAAATTTTAACGTAATTTTAAATATTTTCTAATGTAAATGAATATCGGAATAATAAAACTCAAGTGTTTTTTTTACTTATGCCAAACCTTCATATTATAACAGGTCTATTAATTCTACTAAATATAATTGTTTCCTTTAAAGGATTTAATGATTTTATTTTTTTTAACAAATACAAATTTCAGGTCGGAGCAATACAAAGAGGACAAATTGCAAGAGTGATAACATCTGGTTTCTTACACATAGATATTAGGCATTTAATATTTGATTGTTTTGTTTTGTACTATATTTCTGATGTAGTTATTATTAATTTTGGTAATCTAGGTTTCTTTCTAACATACTTTCTAAGTTCAATTGTGGGAGGAGTAATAACGTTAAATTATAAAAAAAAAGATTTCCAGTACTCAAGCGTTGGTTCGGGGACATCAATCTGTGGAATTTTATTTTCTAATATTTTAATCAATTTTAATCAAACATTTGAGTTAATTCTTTTTAAAATAGATATTCCATTATACTTTTTAGGAATTATTTTTATGATTTACACTTTATATGGTGCCTATAAAGATAGATTAAATTCTACTTCAGGCGACAGACATGCATTTATTGGAAACTTTGGAGGTATAATTACAGGATTAATATTAGCTATTATTTTTAAACCAAAATTAATTTATGAGCTGCCCATATTATTGTTGTTATTATTTATATTTATCATTTTTGTTTTTCTTTTTTTTCAAAAAAAAAAAGATTAAAACATTTTAGTTATATATAATGTTATATATTTTTAATAAATTTTGAAAATGACTTTTAATTTTGAAATAACTGTTGATACAATTGTTCAGATTATCGGTTTCGCATTTGCCATTATTGGCATTTGGTTTACTTATAAACAAATGAAAGAAACTTCTAGGGTTAACCGAGTTAAGTTTATTTATGATTTGACAAATGATTTATTTAGTGATAATAAAGTACGGGAATTCTTTTATAAAATTGACTATGAAAAATTTGAATTTAGGCTAGATGAAAAAAAAATAGATAAATTTAAAGGAAGTGATGAAGAAAGATGGCTAGACGCAATCCTATATAGGTATGATGTTATTGGTAGGATGGTTAGAACTAATACTATACCTTTAAATGATATTGAATATGTGCTTTTTGAAATTATACAAGTTTATAAAAATAAAGATGTCATCAATTATTTGAAGTGGTTAGATGGGGAATTTGCTATACACGGAAAACTTGGAAAAAATAAAAGGAAAAGGGCTCATGATGATTTTAGGTGGTTAGCTGAAAAAATTCAAAAAAACAGGTTAATCGTTTTGTAATGAAAAATGGTTCTCATTACGTTTATGAAATAAATTCGCACTCCGAACTTTTACCACATTTAAAACAATATTCTAATCAAGTGGATTCATATTTATGTTCTCCATTTTATTTTTTATTAACAGGACGTAAAGGTCTTAAAGTTCTAAATTATGATGATAGCTCTATAATTTTTTCTGATCATCCAAACTTGGACAATGAAACTATTATTTTTCCTCCTTCAACTGAAAAAGAAATAAGAATTTTGGACTTTCTTTTATCTTCAAATAGAAGTCTTTTAAAAAAAAATATTAGAATAATTAGGTGTAATAAAGAGCATTGTAAGCTAATTAATCAAAATATTTTGTCAAAGTTTAATTTATATATACAAGATGAATACTTATTGGATTGGAAATACCCATCTGTATTTATTTCTGTTCAAAATGTGTTAAAAATGTATGGTAAAAACTACAAAGATTTAAGATATAACATCAATAAGGTAGATTCTAGTAAAATTGTATTTAAAAAATATAATCATGAACTACATTTTGAAGACTCTTTAAAGCTTATTAAGAAATGGAGCAAAAGAAATGCTTCTATTTTGTTTGATGAATCTAATCTAGCAGCACCTTATATCTACATTCTAAATCAAATCAAAAATATTCAAAACCTTTTTGGATACGTCTTATATTACAAAAATCATTTTGTTGCATTCAATATACTCGATAAACCATATGATAATGAATATGAGCTAACTTCTTTAGTCTTTTTAGCAGATGTCGATTTTAAAGGAATCCCAAGCTTAATGCGATATAAAGTTTGTGAATTTGTTAAATATTTTCATATAAATACTATTCATATTGGAGGGTCAGAAACTTTAGGTTTATATAGGTTTAAAAAAAAATTAGTACCTATTAAGCAATTGGAATTAGTTTCTATTACTAATAAAGTGAAACAGATCTAACAAGTGTATAGAAATTTATTTTTCTTAAATTATATACTCTTGCGACAAGTTAACGAGAATATCTTGAAAAAAATTTCAACGAAAATTTCCTGAAATATGTAATTTTAAATAAAAGAAAAACGGTTAGTTTTTATTTAGGTGTTGGCAAGCATTGAATAATTGTGTGTAAAATAAATTACAACACATCGTTAATTAATAATATAAACACGTTATTCAAATATGGATTTACAAATGAGCCGATTAATTTTGCTAATCGGCTCATGACCTATAATTGATTGTCATGAAAGACTCCTCTCCATAACAAAAATAGACCTCTTTAAAATCACATTAAATTTGATTCGATTTAGCCTAAATTGACTATAATTCTGATTTAAATGTTAAAGTTTTCAGAAAAAGAGGCTAATTCGGTGTCAGTGAAATTTTCACCCTCTCTAACGCCCTTAAAAACCTCATAATCTCAAAATTTAACTAGTTCCACCTTGAATTTATATGAGAAAAACCGTGATTATAAGAATGTTATTTAATTCATAATCATTCCAAAAACATATCACCATTCTCCTATTTGTTGTTTAGTATAAACCAAAACTTAAAGGTAAGAGTATTAGAGGTTGGGATGCGGTATATAATTTTCTTTATTCCTTTTGTCCTTCTTCGTTAAAATCTAAGTAGCCTAATGAGATTGCCTTCGTTACTAAAAAGTAACTGTTGTATTTATTTTCAATACCTAGCTTTTTCTTAACTCGCATAACATAGGTGGATATAGTCTTTTCACTTATATTTAATTCTTTTGCAGCTTCTCTATTTTTCATACCTCTTTGTATACAACTAAGAACTTCAAGCTCTCTTTTTGCTAATCTATTTTTTTCCATATTAAGAGTGTTGTGTTGTGATAATCGGTTATTAATACTTTAATTATATTATTTTTCCATCAAATATCAATTCACCTTCAGAATTAATTTCAAAGGATCTATTCGTAGAATACATTTCAAATTCACTTTTACATTCATGATAACTATAAACAATAGTTCCGCTAGCTCTTTTTGTCTCTGGATAGCAAACAGTATCACAATTGACACATTCTAGTTCCTCATAACCATCTTTTAATAATGGATATTTATTTAGTATTTCCATAGTTTTTTAGATATCTCTAATTATGAATGCTGTTTAAAGTGTTTATATTTGGGATGCGTTCATTTATCGGTATACCCATATCCTGACTATATGGTTAAGAATCAAATTTAACAATCTTATTGTGGGAAATAGTAATATTTTCAGCAAAATATTAAACCCTAATAACCTAGCAGTTTATTTTATTTATAAATGGATTAATTTTAGGTTATAATTTTGAACTTTTCTTTTAAGAGTGCTGATCATTTAAAAACTTTTTTGATTTTAAATTATCCTTATCAGCTCTAAACTTATTTTTTAGAGCTTGCATATCTTCACTTACCTTTCTTTCTATGACCTTGGCATATATTTGTGTAGTTGCTATTCTGGTATGCCCTAATAGTTTTGATACAGTTTCAATAGGAACACCATTAGTTAATGTAATCGTTGTCGCAAATGTATGTCTTGCCATGTGAAAGGTAAGGTTCTTTTTTATACCACAAGCATCAGCAATTTCCTTTAGATATAAATTTAATTTTGCATTTGAAATTACTGGAAACAGAGTTTCTGTAATACATGCCATAGGATGATTGCTATATTTATTAATAAGGTCTTGTGCAGTATCTAATATAGGTACTTTTACAGGCGTATTGGTTTTTTGTCGTTTAGTAATAATCCAATTAAGCCCATCGATACCAATCATAATATTAGATTCGGTTAAAGCAATGATATCAGCATAACTAATCCCAGTATAACAACTGAATACAAACAAATCTCTTACTCTTTCTAATCTTTCGATTGGAAACTTATACGTTTCTAAATTTGAAAGTTCATTAGCTGAAAGGAACTCTCTTTCTCTTTTTTCAAAAGTTGGCTTCCAGCGAATAAAAGGGTCTTTTTCTATCCATTCCAAATGAAATGCCAAAGTTACCATCTTACGGAAACGTTGAATATGTTTCATAACGGTATTATGGCTCATGGCATTTGGATGTCCTTTTGGCCAATATGTATGTAAAAAGTGTTCAAAATCGCAAATAAACCTATAGTCTAATTGATTAAGATAAATGTCAGAGGTTTTAAAAATTCTATTTAAATACCTCATAATATACTTTTCTGTTACTGCAAAATTCCGAATAGTTCCTGATGCCAGGGTACTTTCGGCTTTTTTGGCATGGTAATCTATAATATTTTGAAGGGTCTTTACATTTTCGCCCTCACCTACATAGTTAGACTTTATCAATTTGGCGGTTACTAATTTATTTTTAAAAATCAAGTCTTGATAACACTGAAAAATTTGTGAGTGAACCTGATCTAAATACAAATTAATTTGTCTAGCTTCAAAGCTATTACCATTAGCTTTTTTCTTTTTAGCATCCCAAATTTCGAGAGGTACTTTTCTTTTTGTGCTAATGTTTACTCGTCTACTATTTACTGTTACTCTAGCATAGATTAATGCATAGTTAAGGATTGCCTTTTTTTGATCTACCCAAAAAAGGATGGAGAATGTGTTTGTTGCGCGCATAGTTGTCGTCTTTAAATTGTTAAACATTTTTGAGACGAAAGTCAAATCAACTATATGTTACGTTAGGAATTTTCAAAGTGTCAGTTGAACTGACACTTTGAAAATTAACTGACGGATAGCTACCATTTTAAACCAGTTGCTATATAGTCCAATATACTCATAAAAAGCTAAAAACCACGTAATTAAATATAAATTACATGGTTTTGATACTAAATAACTTTAGTTTTAGTGACCGCGAAGGGATTCGAACCCCCAACCCTCAGAGCCGAAATCTGATATTCTATCCAGTTGAACTACGCAGCCGTTATTCCCTGCTTAAATAGGAATCTTATTTATTTTAAGCTAATTTTTGCCTAACAATATTAGAAATAGTTTTTCCATCGGCTTGTCCTGCTAATTCTTGACTAACAATACCCATTACTTTCCCCATATCCTTCATACCTTCTGCTCCTACCTGATCGATTATTGCCACCACTACTTTTTCAATTTCTTCATCGCTTAACGCTTCTGGTAAAAACTGACTTATCACTTCTGCTTCGGCTAATTCTGGAGCTGCTAAATCTTCACGTCCTTGTTCTAAATATATAGCAGCACTATCTTTACGTTGCTTTACTTGCTTTTGAAGTATTTTAAGTTCTTGATCTTCTGTTAATTCTTCTTTAGCTCCACTTTCTGTTTGGGCTAATAAAATGACAGACTTAACAGCACGTAAAGCTGTTAGAGCCGTTTGATTTTTAGATTTCATCGCGTCTTTAAGCGCCGACATTATATCTTGTTGTAAACTCATTTGTATTACTTTATTTAATTGCGAAGATAAAAAATAGATTCCTGCCTTCGCAGAAATGACAAAAATAATTAAAAATTAACCCGAAAAGCTGAGAGAGACTTTTCGGGTTTATAACTAAGTAAGCCTAGTATTATTTTTAATCTACATTATCATGTAAAAATGAATTATTGCTTCTTAATTGTATATCATCATTATCGTCTAGTCCAATACTTGTTCTGGATAAATCTGTTTCAGATGAATGCTTAGCATCTTCTAAGTTTACACCTTGTCTTTTATATGCTGGAATTTTCTCAATATCATCAATTTTTGCATTATTGAATTTATAATTAAAATCTTTCATCTTACGTCTACGCTCTTCTGCACGCTCTTTAAGCAATTCAGAAATTGGACTATTCATAGGATCCACTTCCTCATCTAACAACTCTTCAACGGCTTCTTTCTGAATAATTTTCTTTTCAAAAACAATATCTTCCTCTACCTCTTCTAACACTTTATTAGCAGATGCTTGTTTTTTATTTAAAGACGATTCAATTTCGGTATAATCATCTAGAACATAACGCACATCCCCTTCTTCATTTGTTTCATTCACTGTAATTAACTCAACATAATCATTTACAGGAATATTTTTTACTTCATCATCGGTTAACTTATATGATATAATATCATCTTCGTCTTCTTTAATGTCTTCTTTTTTAGAAGAAAGTGGCAAATCGAATGTTAAGGTGATTTGTTGTTCTTCTTCAATATAATCTGAAATAATTTCAACATCTGTTATATCTTCAACATCATCAGACATTCTAGTAACAGGCTTAATGATAAAGTCTTCTTCCTCTTGAATATTGGCTGAAACCTCTTCATAAACCACATCTATGTTTTTAATAATTTCTGATGTAGGAATTAAGTTTATATTTTCAAAAAACGTATCAGACACCTCTTTAGTCTCTGTTATTTTTTTAGCTGGTGCTTCTTCCTCTACTTCTAAATCTAAAATATGTCTTACAACAGGTGGCTCTTCTTTCTTTTCTAATTCTATAACTGGAGCAATGATAACAGGGTCACGCTCTTGAGAAACTAAATCGTGATCTTCACTTAACGAGTGTATTACTTTTTTAGTTTCTGTATTAGAAATTTCGTCTTGTTGCTCTATATTAAATCCTGTGGCAATAATAGTTACTGCGATAGATTCTTCTAAAGACTCATCTTCTCCAACCCCCATAATAATGTTAGCACCATGACCTGCTTCACTTTGGATATGATCATTTATTTCACCAATTTCATCAATAGTAATCTCATGAGAACCAGAAACAATTAGCAGCAATACATTTTTAGCTCCGGTAATCTTATTATCATTTAATAATGGTGAATCTAAAGCTTTACGAATAGCATCTTGCGCACGATTTTGTCCTGATGCCAATGCAGACCCCATAATAGCAGTACCACTATTACTTAAAACTGTTTTAGCATCACGTAAATCAATATTTTGTGTGTAATGGTGTGTAATAACTTCGGCTATACCACGAGCAGCGGTAGATAACACTTCGTCTGCTTTAGAGAATCCTGCTTTAAAACCAAGATTTCCATATACTTCACGGAGTTTGTTGTTATTTATTACGATTAAAGAATCTACAACATTTCTTAATTTTTCAATCCCTTTTTGAGATTGCTCAATACGCATTTTCCCTTCAAACTGAAACGGCATCGTTACTATCCCAACTGTTAAAATATCTAAATCTTTAGCCATTTTAGCAATAATAGGAGCTGCACCAGTACCTGTACCACCACCCATTCCGGCAGTAATAAAAACCATTTTAGTGTTGGTGTCTAACATTTGTGAAATGTCATCAAAACTTTCAACAGCAGATTGCTCTCCTATATCTGGGTTTGCACCTGCTCCTAATCCTTCAGTTAAATTAAGACCTAATTGAATTTTGTTTGGAACGCCACTATTATGAAGTGCTTGGGCATCTGTATTACAAACGTAAAAATCTACGCCTTTAATACCTTGTTGGAACATGTGGTTAATGGCATTACTACCACCACCTCCAACACCAATAACTTTAATAACATTTGATTGATTCTTTGGTAAATCAAATGCGATGCTTTCGAATTCTTTTTTGCTGCTCATA
>TARA_R110002050_G_scaffold35846_2_pt1 | contig 14124 bp, 10 predicted proteins | sample TARA_R110002050 | Tara Oceans TARA_R110002050 (sample SAMEA4396988) | marine metagenome | biome: Polar Biome; feature: [DCM] deep chlorophyll maximum layer (ENVO:01000326); material: water (ENVO:00002006), including particulate matter (ENVO:01000060) such as... | depth 25 m
CATAGGTACATTGAGGGAGTGTCGCCAGGCCACGCTGTTCACCACCCGCATGCTGAAGCGTCTTGTCAAGACGACGCTCAAAGAGCGGATGTCGCCGCACATTTCAGACCCGTGAGAAATAGCCAAAAAGGGACCATAAAAAATTTCCATTTGGAAATGGAAAAGAAAATGGAAAATCGGGGGGGGTGGATGGACATTTGGGACCATGACACTTTTGGGATTTTCATCTTGACTAGATCTCCCGAGATGAGGCCCCGAACGCTCGAGATACACAACCTCGGTACTAGAGATTTCCAACGTACTGCGGCCTGTCACGCGCTCGCGGAGGGTCTGGGTCTACGTCGGGTCGCAGGACTCAAAACTGCAGTGCAGCTGCTGCCCGCGCACCCCTCGACACTCCCTGCCTCTCTCCCCCCGCGCCGCGGCACTATCATAACATCACTGGCACGAGTGGTAAAGTACAGAGCGAAGCGCGTGCGTTTGCGATGACCGGCCCAGCATACGGACCCCTGACGCCGAAGCCGATGCTTCGGCGTTGCGGGACGGACACGGTCTACGGAGAGCGGCGCAGGGCGCGGCTGACGGAGACTACCGCCAGGCGAGCAGCCGCCTACTTTATAGACCTCTCCCTCGCGGTCGGCATCCCCGCCGGAGTGGGCGTCGCACTCGCCGCGTCCTCGGTCGCAATCCTTAAGAATGTCCCGGGGGCGGCAACGTGGATTGCCCAGAATGTCTACAGCGAACAGGTGACTGCTTCGCTTGGTACCATGGTAGCCTTCCTGGTGACGACGCAGCTCGGGGCAAACCTGCAGCGCAACGCGACGCTGATCGGACATTTCGGCAATCTCGCTGGGTCGTGTGTCAATCTGTCGATCTGGGCTCGGTCGCTCGTCACTTCCGGACGGCTCGCACTCGTCACGCTCCCAGACGGAAATGGCGGCATCTTCGAGACGACGGAGCTGGGTCTGATTCTGTCGACGGTTCCCTACGTCGTCAAGTACGAAAACAGAGGAGTCGCGGTTCGCTTCGAGGATCTGCCCATAAGCGGCAGCGCCGCGCTCCTGGAACGTGCCAAGGAACTGACGAAGCGCACCCACGGACTCGCGCCGGTGAATGCGTTCACCGCACTGGTCGTCATTCTCGCAGAGCGATTTGACGACTACGAGGCAATGGAACTGATCAAGCCGGCCGAATTGGGGCTGTTCTACTCGCAGCTCAGCACGCTCACGGCCGAAGAAGGGTCCATCGGAGGGGCTGTCAGCTACGCTCCACCGTTCATCCTCAATCTTCTGCTCTACACGGTCTTCCTCATCTACTACGCGCTCCTGGTCGTCTCGGACCTTGGTCCAACCAACGAATGGAACGCCACATGGATCGTCGCGGTGCTCATCACGGCAAACTACGGCATCTTCTCAATAAGTCGTCGATACTCCAACCCCTTCTCGGTTCGGACAGGTAACTCGACGCAGCGACCACTCGTCGGAGTGACGTGCCGCTCCACAGAACGCGCCATCGAGGGTGTCTTCTCGCGGCGCCGCACCCCCCCTACGCACCTTCGTGGACTTGCGTTTCCAATACTGGACGGCGTGCTCCCGCCCCGTTAGTGCGTGCAGTTTCAAATTTCTTGCAGCCGGGGGGGTGGCGCGCGGGTGGTCGTTTCCTGGCCGCGTCTCGGAACGCTCGGTTTTAGTTTCGGTCTATTCATAGTTTGCTGTCTGCAGTTGCTGTCCGTGTTCAGTCGACCCACACGGCCTTCCCGCCGGCGGCCTTGGGCCTGGCGTGCTTGGCGTGGATCGCCATCCAGCCGGCGATCCCTCCGCAGTCGGAGAAGATGCCCGGTGGCCCGCGAGCAGCGGGCTCCGTCGGTGGAGCCGGTGGAGCCGGCGGTGCCGGCGCAAAGGGTCGAGGGACGTACTCCTGCGAGAGGAGCGGCGGCTCGTACAGGCCGGCGTTGCCGCCGCCACGATGCGCGAAGAGGTTTGGCGGGGTCGGCGGGCGCACGGAGTCCGGGTGCGTGCAGGCGTATCCCTGTGGGATGAGCGGTGGCTCGTAGACGCCGGTGGCGCCGGTGCTGTTGCCACCGGTGGCGAAAGCGTCGTTGAAGAGCACGTCCTGGTCCGTCGGGATTCCCGCGAGCATGGTGCGCAGCCGTTTGGTCTCTGGGGACAGGGGAGGTGAGACGTGCCCATCGTCTTGGTCCTGCATGATTGCGTCGAGGTCGTCCATGGCTTGAATCATCTCGAGACGTTCTGCGTGGTCGTCTTCGCCGTGCACCATGGTGTGGTCGGAGTTGCAGTCGTTGTGGTACTGGGGCGGCGCGACGGCTCGCTCGCGGACGGGTCCAGTGTGGCTGTTTGCGCACGCGGCAAACGCGGGGAAGGTCGGCGGCGTTGCGAGCAGGTCAAAGTCGATTGCACCGAGAGACTTGGGCGGCGCCTCGAGCAGCGGTCGTTTGCGGCTGTTGATCGGAGAAGGCTCTTTGCTGTACGAGCAGATGATCTGATCGTTGGCGTCGCCGGGTGAGAGCTCGACGTCCTCCACCGGGGGCGAGGCCGCCCGATCTGTGGATTCTTCGGACTCGATCAGGTATAAGCTATCGCGTACAGAAAGATCAAAGTTCATTGAATCGGAACGCTAAGCTGTGGGGAATGTGTGAGGTCACGGCTTTCCGCTGAACGAGACGGATTTTTCTGAGTGATGTGTGACGCAAAGACGGCGTCGCGGAAGGGGTTTGGAAGTCAAAAGAAAAAGAAGCCCCGGATGGGCACTGTGGCGAGCAAGATGCGGCAGGTCACCGTGGGAGACGAGACCGGGTTCGTCTACCAGCCCGATCCCCACAAGAAGTCGTTCGGTGTCAGCGAGGACCTTTCGGAAAAGGTGCTCGGGGAGACGGCCGAGTTGGACGTGCTTCCTGAGATCCTGCGCCGCATCCGCGACCATGACCTAGCGCTGTTTCTGGACGTGCTTTCTCGCGTGAGCAAACCGTGGAAGAATGTGTGCCGGCAGCTCGACAGTCCTGACAAGCGTCTGAGAGACGAGTGGAAGCGATACATCGGCGCCGTGCGAATCACCGACCAGAAGCACCTTGATTTTCTCGGGTTCGCGATGCCTCACAGCGACCGTCTGCGCGGCGTGGAGCTCGACTGCCTGTGGCTGACGGAAGCGCGGCTCGAGCGTGGCAAACAAATGTTCAACATCCCGCACACGGTCAGGACCGTCCTGCTCAACGGAGGCGGCTGGGTCGGTAGGGAGGCTCGGCGTCGTGCCGGGTTCCACCTTCGCGTGGGGACGGTGACCTACTCGCCGCCGCCAACGACGGTGCTCAAGGGTCAAAGCCACAAGATCTACGACATGCACAAGGACGAAGTGCGCAAGATCATCAAGTACGAGCGCCTGGGCGAATCCAGGAAGAAGGACTGGATCAAAATGTGGAAGGAGCACGACACTCACTGGAAATACGGCGTCGTCGTGCTGATCGGCATGAACGAAGAGGGTGTTCAGGTCTCCACGTACTACGCCGAGGTGAAGTGCAAGGACGACGCGACCGTGCACCCACAGCTGCTGAGGCTGACTCCGGAGTACGCCAAGGCAGTCATGAAAGAGATGCAGCAGATGGGCGTGCTCACTCCTGGCATGCGGTGCACGGAGGAGAACGACGCCATCTCGCCCTCGCGGAGCGGCTGGGAGGTGCTCTACTTTTGAGCCGCGGTGGGAGGTAAAATGGGACGTTTCTGAGAACATTCGCTAACATTCGCGTTGTGGTGGTGCGATGTGGGTTCCAAAGATAGTAATGAAGTACTTGGAAGCAATCAGCATCACTCGAGCCGCCACTGAAAATCCATTGGTGGCGCTGACGACGCGTAGCGGCCGACGGCTTTTCGCTGAACCACCGGCTTACATTTGCAGCATGCAGGAATATGGGCGCGCTACCAAGCCCCGGATGTCTCGTGCCCCGGAGAAGTTTCATGACTACGAGCAGCCAAAGCCGAAGACCGGGTCGGTGATCGCCGTGCCCGTGGTGAAGCCGTTTGAGAACGCTGGGTTCTCCCGGATCCTGTCGAATACGACGCTGAAGCGGCGCAAGGGGTCCTTTGACGAGGAGGAAGACGCACTTTTGTGTGGTTTTGTGGCGGTGCATGGCTCCAAGCAGTGGCCCCGCATTGCCGAGATCTTCCACGGAGCACGGGACGCGAAGCAGTGCAGGGAGCGCTGGGCCAACCACCTCGACCCGAAGATTGTCAAGGGAGATTTCAGCGATCTCGAAGACGAGAGGCTGATGCAAGCGCACGCACAGTATGGCAACAAGTGGTCGTTCGTGTCGAATGCCGTGTTCGCTGGCAAGCGCACGCACAACCAGCTGAAGAACCGCTTCAGGACCCTCATGTGCCGTCGGAACGAGTTTGAAGTCGGCGACCTGTGTGACATTGACGACGACATGTGCGACAGCTACGTGTTTGAAGACCCTGATTTGAACGCCATGGTTCACGACGCGGTCATCAACAGCATGTCCATTTTCGATGAGATGGCCGCTCTTGGGCCGCAGCTTATGGCGGAAGTCGTGGTGGAAACGCCGCCGAGCCCCAACAAGTTTCTGGACGTGAACACGGCCCCCTCGTCCACGGCCGCCTCGTCCACGTACCCCGTGCGTGTGGAGAAGAGGCGGCGGAGGGCGGCGGACGACGGGAAGGCGCCGAAGCGCAAAAAGGAGGTGGATAAGGAGGCGGCGAAGGAGGACCGGGAGTGGTTTGAGCCCGACCCGCTCGCGTGCATGGAGTCCCTGAGCGACAAGCCTGCGGGTGAGATCTGCATCAAAGAAGACGCGCGACCGGAGTACGTGCCGGGGAGCAGAAACCTGCTCTTCAAGACCTCCCTGATGGGCGAGGGGAACCGGGCGTTCCTCGGGAAGCGATTCGCACTGTTCAACCGCGCGATGAAGGCGTCGTGCGTCGATTCGCAGGCGCGGCAGCGCGAGCACCACGCTTCGTTTGTACAGACGGAGTCGACCGTGCAGAGGAAGAAGACGCTGGTATGTCAGAACCGCGCGGCGACCATTGCGCAGATGACCGACGTTCGCATGATTTCGGGCTCGAAGTTCTCGATCGAGGAGGGTGAGGTGGTGGTTCGTATCCCCTTTGCGCAGAGCGTCTGATCCCCTGCCCGCATTCTCTACGAGAAGATTATTTGTTACGACGCGGCGGCGTTGTGTGTGTGTTTCTGACAAAACCACCGGACACGCACGAACTACCGTAAGGTGTGTGCGTGTGTGCGTGTTGTCGCCTATTTCAGTGAGCAGATGGGTTCACTTGTGACTTGCGTGTGATTACACGTTCATGATGGCATTCACGATGACAAAGGTCTCCTCCACGGGGACAGTTCCGACTCCGTCGTCGGCTGCAGCCTGCAGCAGGCCGTCGACGGTGTGGAAGTCGACCATCCCTGACACTGCCACTCCAGTGGGGCCCACCATCCTGCTGCAAAACTGCATTATCGCGGTGGGATTGTGCACGAGGCTGGCGAGGGAGAAGACGTACTGGACGCACTGCTGGTCGACGCTCGAGTCTTTTTCGAACTGCGCGTCGAGCCGCTTCAGAGCGGCGATGCTGCGCTTCAGCTGTTTGTGTTGGAACGCGGACAGCAGGAACGGCTGGGTGCGCGTGCTGGCCCTGGGCGGGATGACGTCCGCCCGCGCCCTCTCGGACGCCGCGTCGATGACCTTGCCGTACGCCGTGCCGATCGGAAAGAGCGGGGCGGCGATGTAGTGCTGCTCGACGAGCTCGCGCGGCGTGGCGCCCGCTTCCTTTACGCCGTCGGTGTCCACGTCCTGGTTGGCGAGGAAGAACTGCGTGCACGCGGCGCCGAGCTCTCTGACGTTGTCGTCCGAGAACAGCGGGTGCTTGGGATGCACGGTGACTTCGACTATGTCGTGGTAGAACTTGTGCGGGTCGGCCTTGTCGTGCCCGCCGACGTGCAAGATTTTCACGGCTCTTGCGATGTGCGGCTTTGCGCGGTTGTACGCGATGTTCTCTCGGTTGGCGATCTTTTCCGCTGCGGCGCGCTTTGCGGCGTCTGCGATGTAGAGCACCGGTGAAGCGGGAGTGGTGCCCTCGGGCGCCATGATGAGGAGGTCCTTTAAGAGAGCCCTGACCTTCCGCACCTCCATCCACGGCTTCTTCAGGGCTATGTCGATGCGCGTGTCGCTCGGTTTGAGGCTGTTGATGTAGCTCCCGAAGCACGCCTGGTACCGCGCTTCGGCAATCGTGTCGCGCTTTTCGGCGTTGTCGCCGATGGTCTTCCCTTCCCAGTGCTTCTCGTTCCCCTTGTCTAGTGCGTCCAGCAGCTGCAGCGTGGGCATGAGCATGGCAATGGCGTGGCCGGCGACCTTGGTGCGGGAGCCATCGCCAGTGGCAGCGTCGGCGGATGACGCGTTGGCTCCAAGAACGGCCACGACTGGGGTGTAGAAGGGGTGGATGACGTTGTGGACGGCGTTCAGCCATGGGAACTTTTTCGGGAGGTCGATGTCCGGGTTCTTGTGCATCTTCGCGATGTGCGAGAGCATGATGTTGATGAGGACGGCGGAGCCGTCGCAGTCGTTGGCCTCGAAGGGGGTGCGCATGGCCATGCGAAGCCAGCTCTCCGTCGAGCCAAAGGTAGCGCCGCTCGCACCGATCTGCGTCCGACCGTCGGAGCGGTAGGCAATGAGGTGGTTGACGCCGACGGACAGCGCCGCGGCAACGTTGTTGCAGCGTGCGGCAGCGGCAAGGCCGGGAACCCCCGTGTCTCTCATGAACTCTGCGATCGCGACGCCGTCGTGTCCGAGATCGTTGGAGATGGCATGCTGCATCAGCGACTCGAGTGCGCTGTCCTGGAACGCCCACTCGGCATCCAGCACGTCGTGGACGAGCACGTACCCCTGTCCGGCGATGCCCGTATTGGTCGGCATCTTGGCGACGGTCTTGGTCAGTGTCGGAGAGTACTTGTAGCGGACGACTTTTCGGAGCGCCCATGCGATGTTGGCCCACTGCTCGACAATCTTGGCACCCGCGAGCAGCTCGTCGTCCTCCTGAACGCTCTCCACGAAAGTGAAGCCATGGACCGGCTTGGCGTCGTAATGTTGGAACGTCATGCCAAGGAGGGGGTTGCCGAAGCTGGTATCCGTCTCTTCGGCCTCGTCGTCTTCGGAGGAGTCCGGATCTGAGCTTGCGTGGCACTCCAGGGGCGTCTTGGGGGTGGGAACGGCAACGCGCATGACGTGGGCGCCGGAGATGCAGACGACGGAGCTGAAGGCGGACCAGGTACCGTACTGAATAGGGACGTTGCAGTGCGTGGTGCAGCGCTTGAGCACGTTGATTAGATACTCGGATCCCGCGCCGGCGTGCGTGTCGACGAAGGCGCCTGCGATGCCCGCGCCACCCCGTGTGTTGCTCACGTTGAGCTTGACACGCTGGCGCAGAGCGAGCGTGATCTTCTCGGAGTCGGAGTCTGTGCCCTCGACCATGCACTTCACGACCTGGCTTTTTGGGATGGGCATCGACACGGCGATGCACCCGTTGGTGGTGAGCTTGACGTCGTAGGAAAAGTCGGACCCTGAGAGCGAGAAGTCCGTCTTGCCGCGCGAGGCGGCGGCGTTGATCTGCCCCCCGCCGTCGATGAAGGCACTTTCCAGATCGGGTTCCGACGCGCTGGCGTTGAACAGCAGGAAGTACTGGTAGTCGGTGGTGGCGTCGTCCTTGTCACAGAAGGTCATTCCTTCATGCGTTGAGACGATGGGTGGATCGGTGGTGCTGTCTACTGTGACACCGGACGCTCTTTTGATTTATTCATGAGGACGAGACTAGGACGGCTGTTTCCATGTTGTGCGCAGGACTGGGGCAGTCCTCGTCTCTCCCCACTGTCTCGCAGGTGCCGCAGGGAGGTGAGTTTTCGAGGCGCATATCGGGTAGCGGTCGATGGCATATGAAGCAGTCCCGGTTTCCTGCCATGTAGTGCTTTGCGATGCACCACGGGTGAAACACGTGGTCGCACTCGAACGCCAGGAACCCGGAGGTGCCCCAGCCAATGCCGTTGCTCTTGATGAACGTGTCACCACAGTAGGAGCAGCAGAACTTTGCCGGGTCGTTGTCCATCATGGAGCAGAGCATGTTTACGGCAATCTGCTCGCTTCCCTGCACGACGATTGTCGGGATGATCATCTGTTTGCCGTTGTGGACGAGGATTCCGGCGGGGGTGGTGGAGTTGCGAACGTGCTCCTTGGCGGCGTCGTAGTCTCCCCTGCGCTCCGCGACGTGTCCTGCCATCATGCCGCACAGGAACGCGGGCGTGTTGGCTTTCGTGCGCATGAGAAAGAACGCCTTGGACGTGTCCTCCTGTGACATCTTGTTCAGCTGGTACCCCACGAGTGGCAGGACGGAGTAGTTTCCCTCGTGTCCCCTGGGAAGCATGGGGGTCTTGTCGATGACCTCGAGGTCAGACTGCAGCTCCTCGTTCAAAAGGGCCACGAGCGCGGTCGAGGCAAAGTTGGGTCCAAAGATGGCCTCGTCCCATCCGTCCTCGACGCACTTTCTGAGGGCGTCGTCGTACGACAAGAACCCGTGGTTGAGCGCCGAGTGATCGACGTCGTCAAACTCCTGGGCGTCGATGAGCCGTCGATCGGCGTCCGCGATCCGATCGGCCGGATGGACGCAGGGCTTTGGGTTGGCTGAAGTTTCCGACACGGGCTGTTGCTGCTGCGGTCCTGTGGACTTGGTTCGATGTTTGAAGGACGTCTTTCCCATGCTTGACTTGCTGCAGTGCACGCAGAGGAAAGGAGCGGAAGATAGCGAACAAGATAGCGAGCGGGGAGCGGAGAAGCGCTAACGCGGCGCGGCTTAGGCCTGCATCAGTGGAAAATACAATGACGAAACGCGGACACGAGGTCATGGATGGTGGTGGTGAGGGCTTCAAGGTGTTCAAGATCGTTCCGGAGGCCACGCTTCCGTTGCGCGGGACGCCGGGCTCCGTCGGGTACGACCTCTTCTCCATTGAAGACAAGGTTCTGTACGCGGGCACCCGCGACATTTTCAAGATCGGTCTGAAGATGAGCATTCCCAGCGGGTGGTACGGCCGCATCGCTCCGCGGTCGAGTCTTGCCTGGAAGCAGGGCATCGACACCATGGGTGGCGTGATCGACTCGGATTACCGCGGCGAGGTGGGCGTCATTCTGAAGAACACCGGTGACAAGGACCATGCGTTCAAGAAGAACGACAAGATTGCGCAGCTCATTCTGGAGAGGGCCGGTGTGTTCGAGGTCGAGGAGGTGGACGATGCGAAGGAGCTCGGGGAGACGGAGCGGGGCAACGGTGGTTTCGGATCGACCGACAAGAAGGAGAAGGTGGAGGAGAAGGTCGGGTGCGGTGAGAGCAAGTGCTGAGCGAACTGCAGCACGAGGGGGGGCCGTGTGTGCCGGAAATGAGAGTGTCTCGCTAGCAAAATAAGCCATGTGAGGAGAGTGAAGTTAAGGGCAGGGGAGAAATGGCTGGAGTGGTCGGACCGGCCAACCCTGGGACGGACCCCTACGGGGGTCTGTCGGGGTATCGCCGGGAGGTGTCCGGCAGACCGACGGCCATCAACGGGCAGCAGCCGGCGTTTCGCGGTGTGAAGAACAAGCCTGGCGACGCGGTCAAGGCTGGGCCCATCAAGTCGTCGTCGAATCACCCTGATCGTAAGAGCAACGTGCTCGTGCCGTACACGCGCGTCGTTCCTCTGGACGAGGTACACGACGTTGGACGCATGAGTCCGGGTGACGTGGTGTGGATTTCGTCGGGTCCGCGCGAGAACCTCACCGTGGCGGGGCCGGACCGCTTCACAGGGAAGCCGGCCTACTACCAGCACCCTCTCCCAGGCTACACCGGGACGGCGAATTCGTACATGACCAAGCTCGTGGGTATGGACTGGATCAACAAGCACCTCGGCAACGGCCGGAAGAAGCTGGCCAACCTCGTCGAGCACGAGCAGTTTCCCGAAATGATCACGGATCGAAACTGTCTCATCGGATCGGACCGCGTCGCCGACGAGTGGCGTGCGGTGCCCTTCTTGCAGGAGTGGTGCCCGGACGGGGTCGTGCTGAGCAACGACCAGCCGGAGTCGTACTACGGCTCGGGCCACGGCTCGCGCGAGTGCCAGGTCTTCAACATCGGCATCCAGGGCCCCGCGCCGCTGAACAACGGTTACGAAGACCACGCGGCGACGGGAGCGCTCACGCGGCCGCCGCCTACGATGGAGGGCTCGCAAGGCCACAAGTCGGCGCACGGAGACGACGCCGTGCGTCGGCACGCCGGGCCGAACTACCACACCTACCCGCTTCAGATGTTTGACCGCAAGCCGGCCCCGTTGATGGACTGCTACGTCGGTCTCATTGCTACGGCGCACTACGACACGGCCGCGCGGCTGCAAGTCAAGTTTCCAAATTTGACGCGGGCGTCTCTCGAGACTTCACCAAGCGCGATCAATCCGGACACGTTTGCGCAGCTGGTCGCGGAGAACGAGATCAACAAGAAGCTTCTGGCTGACTACACTAACGACAACGCCAAGGGTGGTGGCGACCCAACCTACCAGAATTTGCCCGACCCTTCGACTGCCGCGGGCTGGGTGGCGCCTAGGACGCTGACGGAGATCTACGACCCATTGGTGCTCAGACGCACCAAGGTCGTTCACACGTTTCGCTTCGAGTGCTTCTCGTCGCGCCAGGCGCAGGGCATGAACCCGACACTTCAGGACGACATCGCCGCGCACCCTGCGGGCAAGCGGCAGCGCCACGAAGGGTGGCGCTGGGAGACGCTGCAGCGGTGGTGGGTGGCCAAGAAGGCGTTTGATGCGGGTGATACTGCGAGTGATCCGGGTCCCGCGCCGGATTTGACCAGGACACCGGGCGGCGACAGCAGGATTTTGGGCGACCGCGACTTCTTCGTCGGTCCGTCGGTGAAGGACTTTCGCTGCATGGTCGGTGCGTGGCGCATCGGCAAGGTTCTGGACACGAAGGCGTTCAAGGGCGAGTACTTCAATGGCGGTCCGACCGACACCGGCTACCGGCTGACGGTGAACATCGCCCTCGAGTGGATGGACTGGCGGGCGCTGCGCCGGCGGCTGAACACGCACAATTTTCCGCTGGTCGACGCGGACAAGAAGCGGCTGAACAACGACGCTGTCGCTGCTGGAACACCGTTGCCGTTCGAATACCCGAACCGCCCGGGTGAGCGCGACGACGAGAAGCGTCTTTCGGAGCAGCCGCCGCAGATCGGCGACTGCCACTTCAACTCCGGACGCTGGAAGGGCTTGGACGACGACTGCCGCATCCTGCAGTGGCCCACCGAGTACAAGATGGAGTGGCCACACGCTGCGAGGTTCTCGAGGTATCTCGACGACCAAGCTGGGTTTGGAACGGGGCAGGCTGCACGTGCACTTGGAGTTGCCGATCCGTACGCTGCCGTCTACGCTGCGGGGCGTCGGAACCCGGACTCCTACAAGGACAGGGCCATGGCCCTGGGCAAGACGTCGGACTTTGCCGCGGACGCGGCCGGAGGCGATCCCTTTGCCGGGGTCAACGGTGTGCAGCACAACCCGAACATCCCGGTCAACCCACAGGTCGGCTACTCGTACCGCGGTAAGGGTGGAGCCACCCTTCTCGAGAACTTTGAGCAGCCGGTCGACCAGGCGGATCCCGGCTACATTGCGTATCTCTACCCGACGTACATGCCCGTGGACAGCCTGCGTAAGCAGCACTATGGAGTGGGAGGCACGCTGGGCCAGGGTGTCGGCACGCATCACACCAAGGCGTACTACGGCCACCCGAGCTGTGCGGACCTCCCGCTGGAGGAGCAGCGCATCCTGTACTTCAGGGCGAGGGGCGAGGGAAACCCCGGTGCCGCATTGGGTGCCGCGGCACCCCTGCCGAAGCGTCCGGGGGTCGTGCCCGTGGAGCCTCCGGTGATAGTGCCAAACCTCGGCGTCCTGGACCCGTCTGGGTTCATGGGTCCGGGCTCGGGCGACGGCGCCGGAGGCTTCGGAGCCGCGGTCGACGCCTCGATTGCCGAGGAGAACCTTGGCCCCATGGAGGCGGCGATGGTGACCGATCTTCTGGGTCACTCGGACCTCTACGGAGCGCTGCTCCAGGGGTTCAATCCACTGCAAGCGGAGGTCGACAGACAGCGGGTTGCGTCGGTGTCGGCGTCGGTTTCGGAGGCTCCGCGGGTGGTTCCTGTGGGAACGGGGGTCGTCAACATGGAGGTCGAGCAGCCGCGGGCGCAGAGCTCCACGGCTGCGGCTGGCACGGCGGCGGCTGGTGCGGCGGCGCCACAGCCGCCAGTCAGGGAGCGGGCCGGCGGCGCGTCCGCGTCGAACATGCCTCAGCCGGAAGCGACCGCGACGAAGGCCGCAGCTGCCTCGACGACGCCGGCCAGCCGGCCGCCGCCGCCGCGCAGGGCTGCCGCTACGGCTTCGGCCTCCGCCGTGGACGCCGTGTTCTCGTCGATTCTCGGCGGCAGCGCCGACTCCACGCAGCCGCAGCCGCTCAACCCTGCGCACCGGTCTGCGGGCCCGGCTGCGAGCTCGGGTGCCGCCACGGGCGCTTCCGCGAGTGGAAGCAGCGGCCCGGCGGCGCCCGCGCCCGGGAGCGACTCCGGCGGGAGCGGCGGTCAGCAGCGTTCCTTCCCGAGGAGGAAGCGGGGCGCGGAGTGAGGCGTGTGTGTGGCGCAGACGCGTTTTTCCTCACTCAATGCATGTTGCGTCGCTATAAGAGCGAAAGGTTGAATTTTAGACAGTGAGGTGACTCTGAATCTTATAGTTCACTCCCAATGGATGAAGCGATGACCGAGTTGTTTTCTGACATGACGGCCTGTCAGACGATAGAGAACCTGCTGCGCGGCAAGCCGCCGCCAAAGCCGACGGTGCAAAAACGCGCACCGCGAGGGATGCGACGCGGTTTGGCGGCAGCGAAGGCTGCGATGAGTCAGACGACGGCAGTCACGAGGGTCGTGGACCGTTCGGTGGAGCAGATCGTGTCGGCAAACATAGAGGAGTGCAAGACGTGTCGCAAGCGGCACCTGGAGGTGGAGGAGCAAGGCAAGGAGCCTGTCGACGACGACACGTTGTCCCAGCTGGCCCAGTTTACCGACGGCATGGACCTCAAGCCCTACGAGAGCTTCCTGCACTACGTGCCTCGCCTGGTGAACGTGGTGCGCCGCGCAGTTGCGAGGTCGCGCAGACTGGTTGCGCGACCCTCTGAGCTCTGTCGGTGTCGCGCGTGGCAGGTGACCCTCGCGGAGGCGCTGCCGATGCCGGGGAGCGGGTTGAAGCTGCCGCTGGACCTGGCGCACATCGCCGCCAGGTGTCGCTCGGCGTACTACGCGCCTCGCCGCTTCGCAGTGAGCAATCACTCGAACCCTACAACCTAGCACACTGCAACGTGACCCATTGTTTCCCCTGCATTGTCAGGCAGTACAATTGGCCTATTCTAATCCAAGATCTCGCGTCCTTGTGTTCCGTAAGCCGCTCGCCCCCAAATCGCCTTAGAAACAATGCGACCAAAACTGAGCAACGCGTCCAAGCGCGCAGACACGGGACGACTCGTTGGAACAGGTGCGCATCGCTTCGCCACTAGAGACATAGCACACGCCTGTACATTTCTTTGCGCTCGCTCTGTTCGCAGGTACGAGCGGATCGATGGCGGCGCGCCTCGCGATCGCGCGCGCGCAGCGGCAGCTCGCCGTGGAGGCCAACGTGCACCTGCACGTGCGCAACTTCAGCGTGATCAACACGGTGCGCCGCTTGCGCGAGCCTTGAGTGGCTGGACGGATGTCTCACGAATGTGTGCGCGATGTGGCAGGTCGGCGCGGTGTCCCTGAAGGCGACGCTCAACTGCGACGGCTTCGCGGCGGCGCACAGCTCGACGAGCCACTTCGACCGCAGCAGCTTCGTGGGCCTCGCGGTAATTTATCGCACTTCTGACACTCGCCCATCAACACTCTACGGCTGTACCCCTACGCATGTGTGCATGCGCGCTCGCAGTGGCGGCCGCGCAACGAGAACATCTGCTGCGGTGCGCCGCTTGCGCACGTTATTCTCTGGCACGGCTTGACTTTGGTCCCCCCCCCC
>TARA_R110002050_G_scaffold4736_2_pt1 | contig 14105 bp, 13 predicted proteins | sample TARA_R110002050 | Tara Oceans TARA_R110002050 (sample SAMEA4396988) | marine metagenome | biome: Polar Biome; feature: [DCM] deep chlorophyll maximum layer (ENVO:01000326); material: water (ENVO:00002006), including particulate matter (ENVO:01000060) such as... | depth 25 m
TCACTCATACGAATATTATCACCATCGGCTTTATTGATAACCACCATATCGGCCATTTCCATAATGCCTTTTTTAATCCCTTGGAGTTCGTCACCAGCACCAGCGAGCATTAAGAGTAAAAAGAAATCGGTCATACCATGAACAGCGGTTTCCGATTGTCCAACGCCAACAGTTTCAATTAAAATAACATCGTATCCAGCGGCTTCACAAAGTAACATGCTTTCTGCTGTTTTATTGGCAACACCGCCAAGGGTTTCACCAGAAGCCGAAGGTCGGATATAAGCATTTTCTAAATTACTTAACTCTTCCATCCGGGTTTTATCACCTAAAATACTTCCTTTTGAACGTTGGCTACTTGGGTCTATCGATAAAATAGCGACTTTATGTCCTTGGTTAATAAGGTGTTTTCCAAAAGCTTCAATAAACGTACTTTTTCCAACACCAGGCACCCCCGTTATTCCTATACGTATAGAATTTCCAGAGGTAGGTAAAATAGCCTGAATAATATCTTTGGCGAGCAATTTATCACTTTCTAAATTACTTTCTATAATAGTTATTGCTCTGGATAAAATAACTCTATCGCCATTTAAAACACCGTCAATGTATGCTTGTGTAGTTAGCCTATTTTTTGGTTTGTATGCTTTCATTTTTAGAATAGAAAGTTAACCCTTTTTTATTGGTTAACTACCAAAACAAAGATACTCATATTGAAAAAAAGCACCATAAATAACGAGCCGTTTTTCTTTTATTCTTTGAAAAAAATAAAAAGAAATTAGTTTCTTAATCGACCCATTCTGCAATAAACAAATTGGTATCTCTTCCGCCTCCATTATGCCTATTTGATGAAAACGCTAAATATTTACCGTCGTTGGAAAACACAGGAAACGCATCAAAGGTTTCGCTATGAGTGATGCGTTCTAAATTTTTTCCGTCAAGGTCAATCATATATAAATTAAAAGGAAAACCTCTTTCGGATTCAAAATTTGATGAGAACAATATTTTTTTGCCCGATGGATGAAAAAACGGACTCCAATTGGCATTTCCTAAATTGGTTAATTGGCGTAAGTCTGTTCCATCCGCATTACAAATGTACAACTCCATTTCGGTAGGTTCTACCAATCCGTTGGCTAAAAGATCTTTGTATGCTTTTATCTCTTCATCGGTCTTTGGTCGTGAAGAACGAAAAATTAATTTGGTGCCATCTGGAGAGAAAAACGCACCCCCATCATAGCCTAATTCGTTGGTTATTTGCTTAACATCTGTGCCATCAATATTCATAGTGTAAAGTTCTAAATCGCCACTGCGCGTTGATGTGAAAACTATTTTGTCGCCTTTAGGCGATACAGTAGCTTCAGCGTCATATCCTGGTTCGTTGGTAAGCTGTCCTGTGATATTTCCGTCAAGATCTGCTACAAAAATGTCGAAAGAATCATAAACCGGCCACACATATTTCCCATTTTTTCTTAGCGGCACTTCAGGACAATTTTCATCTACTAAATGAGTAGACGCATATACAAAGTGTTTGTTATCGGGAAGGAAATAGGCACAGGTTGTTCGCCCTTTACCAGTACTAATCATTGGCGGTTTCGAGTCTTTAAAAGTCTCTCCAAAATTCATTAAAAACATTTGATCACAATTAAGACCCCAATTTTTATTGTTAGATTGAAATATTAATTGCTTGTCATTAAAACTCCAGTAAGCCTCCGCATTATCACCACCAAACGTGATTTGTTTTATAGATTTAAAGTGTTTCTCTTCTGGAAAAATTAACGTATCTTTTTTTGTTTCAATGGATGCTTCAGAAGTATTTGCCTCTTTAGAGGATTCTTTGTTTTTCACATCTTTACATGATAAAAAGCAGAAAAAAACTGATAAAATTATGACGATTTTCATTTTTTAAACTATTTTAGATAAAAATAAACAATCTTATCAATTGATTGATTTTTATTCATAATTTTTTATCAAACTTAAAAAATAGTAGGTACTATGAAATATCCGTTAACAAAAAAAGTGTATCAATATCATTCGTTTTTAAGGGTATTACATCTTACTGCTAAAACAATACAAATTAAACAGATGAAATCAATTTATATACTGTTGGCAATAGGTTTATTTATTTCATGTAAAAAAGAAAAGCCTGTTGAAGTAACTATGAAAGACGACGTTGTTTTGTTGGCTTCAGACAGTCTTCATGGAAGACAAACAGGTACATCTTATGAGATTTTAGCTGCTGATTATATTGCTAATAGATTTAAGAATTTAGGTTTAGAACCTAAAGGAGTTAAAGGTTATTTTCAAGAGTTTTCATTTAAAGATAAAAGTGATCCACATGGAAACGTGAATTATGTGAGTAAATCTGAAGATAGTACCACTACAGGAACGAATGTCATCGCATATTTAAATAATAATGCCGAGAACACTGTTGTTATTGGAGCTCATTATGATCATTTAGGAATGGGTATTGAAGGCTCTTTGTATAGAGGAGATACGCCGCAAATTCATAATGGCGCTGATGATAATGCTAGTGGTGTTGCCGCTATGCTTCATTTAGCGAAGCAACTAAAAACAATAAACACGAATAATAATTATTTATTTATTGCCTTTTCAGGTGAAGAAATGGGGCTGTTGGGGTCTAATTATTTTGTAAAGAATCCAACAATTGATTTAAAGAAAGTCAACTATATGCTTAATATGGATATGGTGGGTAGGCTGAATGATGAGAAAGCAATAGCTGTTCATGGTGTGGGTACGTCACCGATTTTTAAACAAGTTCTTTTTTCTAACAAAGGAGATTTTAAAATTGCTGAACACGAATCTGGTGTGGGGCCAAGCGATCATACCTCATTTTATTTAATGGACATACCTGTTTTGCATTTTTTTACGGGTCAGCATGAAGATTACCATAAACCTTCTGATGATGCAGATAAGTTGAATTATAAAGGCATGGAAGAGATTACTCAATTTATTCTATCAATCATTACAGAATTAAATGATGATGGTAAAATAGCTTTTAGGAAAACAAAGAATGAAAGTCAGGAAGTGCCTGCTTTTAAAGTGACCTTAGGAGTAGTTCCAGATTATTTATTTAGTGGTAAAGGAATGCGAATTGATGGTGTTAGCGAAGATAAACCTGCTCAAAAAGCTGGAATGCAAAAAGGAGATATTGTAGTTAAAATGGGTGATTATGATGTTGAAGACATGATGAGTTATATGAAATCACTTGGTAAATTTGAAAAAGGTAGTACCACTAAAGTGAGTGTAAAAAGAGGTGATGAGATACTCGTTTTAGATGTTACTTTTTAATAAGTACATTACACTTTAGAGAATACGCTTTTAGTAAACACATAACCAAATCCTAAGAATAACATCAGGTGAAAAGGGAATAAACCAAAATCACCTCCTTGGTTGCCAACAACAAAAGCGCTGTACATACCAAAGGCAAAATAGAGGGTTAAAAGACCTTCAAACAAGACATGTATAGAAAGCCCTTTTTTAATGTATTTATTATCTTTCCAACTATCTTTTAAGGAATTTATATTGAACTTTGGCGTACGTATAAATTCACTTTTTTTACCAAAATGACCTTCTAGAACAGCTATGGAATTATGTAATGAAAAGCCCATAGCAATCGAGAAAAAGGTAAAAAACATCCCTATATATTTAATGAAATTTTTCACGCCACTTCCATATATATTTTTGTACATAATCCAATAACAAATAAAGAATATAACAGTACTTATTACAAAAAAGCTCATCACATAAAAATAGGGTTTTAAATGAGCATATTCATTTTTAATATAGAGCATAGGTATACTTAAAACAGCAACGATAAGAACATTTAAAAACATGGTACTATTAAGTAAATGTAGGACGCCATGTACTTTAGTTTTAGTAGAAATATTTTCATTTTTTAAAACACGCCAAAGCATTTTTCTAAAGTTTTCAGCACCACCTTTGTTCCATCTAAATTGTTGAGATCTTGCTGCGCTTATAATAACAGGAAGTTCGGCCGGCGTTTCAACGTCTTCAAGGTATTTAAATTTCCAGTTTTTCAGTTGCGCTCTATAGCTTAAATCAAGATCTTCAGTTAGCGTATCGCCTTCCCAGTTTCCAGCATCTAATATGCATGATTTTCTCCAAACACCAGCAGTACCATTAAAATTGATAAAATGACCTTTACTGTTTCGTCCAACTTGTTCTAAGGTAAAATGAGCATCCAAGGCAAAAGCTTGAATTTTTGTGAGTATGGAATAATTACGATTGATATGTCCCCATCGTGTTTGAACAACACCTATTTCCTCATTTTTGAAATATGGAATAGTTTTTTTTAACCAATCTTTTTTAGGAAGAAAATCAGAATCAAAAATGGCTATAAATTCTCCTTTGGCAACTTTTAATCCTTCTTTTAGGGCGCCAGCTTTAAAGCCAGTTCTATCTGTTCTGGTTATTTGTTTAATGTCTAGACCGGTAAGTTTTAATTTTTCGATTTGGTCGAAAGTTGATTTTACTGTTTCATCGGTTGAATCATCTAAAACCTGAATTTCTAGTTTATCTTTAGGGTAATCAAGTAAGGCAATATTATCAAGTAAGCGTTCCATAACATACATTTCGTTATAAACGGGTAGCTGTATGGTTACAAACGGAATTTCATCTGGATTTGAAAAATCGAAAACCGCAGAATCATCAATATGTTTTTTGGACGCTAAATAATTAAATAATAAGTTAAGTTGAGCCAATGCATACAAAAATATGAGTAAAAGTGCAATGGTATAAATAACTATAGTAAGTGTAGCAAAAATCATTTTTTAATACTGTATTTAAAAATCCAACCTAAAATTTTAAAGCCTGCAAAGATACTACCTTTTAATGTTCCAGACACTTTTGAGACACCAATTCTTTGTTTATATTTTACAGGAACTTCAATATATGATAACTTTTGTTTTAAAGCTTTTAATTGCATTTCAACAGTCCATCCATAGGTTTTGTCTTCCATATGCAAATCTACTAACTTTTGATATTTTATAGCTCTAAATGGACCTAAATCTGTAAAACGTGCGCCATAAATAAGTTTCATCAAAAATGTTGCTAGCCAATTACCAAACACTTGTTGAGGTGTCATTGAATTAGATTCTCTTAATTGTTTTACACGAGCTCCAATAACCAAATCAATATTATCATTAATAATGGGTTGTACTAGTTTAGTAAGTTCTTCAGGATAATCGCTGTAATCACCATCTAAAAACACAATAATTTCTGGTTTTATTGATTGATTTGCTATGTAATCCATTCCTTTCAAACAGGCATAACCATAACCCTTTTTGGTTTCAGTTAATACAGTAGCACCAGCATTAGTGGCATTTTTTGCAGTATCATCATTAGAATTATTATTAACAACGATAACTTCGTTAACAATTTTTGGTATGTCATTTATAACATTTGCTATAGAATCTTCTTCATTATAAGCAGGAATGATGACTTTTATGATGGGCATAAAGTATTAACTAATAGGTTGCAAAAGTACAATACTTTTATGAATTTTTTAACGTTTTATAAAATCTATTAAGTCAACATCATTTCCTAGTAAAATATCACGGGAATTGATACGGTTTTTAAGGTTTCGGTTTTCCAATTTTAGCACGCCTCTTGGACAAACGGCACTACAAACGCCACATCCAACACAGCTACTTCGTACTATATTTTCGCCTTTTTGAGCATAAGCACGAACATCAATTCCCATTTCACAGTAGGTCGAACAATTACCACAGGAAATGCATTGTCCACCATTAGTTGTAATTCTAAATTTTGAAAACAACCGTTGTTGAAAACCTAAAATAGCTGCCATAGGACAACCAAAACGGCACCAAACTCTGTTTCCTAAAATAGGGTAGAAGCCTGTTCCTACAACACCTGAAAATATGGAACCAATATATAAACCATAGGCTGAGCGGAGACTACTTGATTTTATGAGGAAGATTTTATCAGTAGTTCCAGTATAATGCATTATGAAAAGCGCTGCAATGATTATAAAATATCCAATAGCTCCATAACGCGCATCTTTTCCTAATTCTTGGCGTTTGAATAACATAACGACGGCAAAAACTGAAGTTAAAAGTATACCAATACTTAAAAGAAACGTGCTTCGTGTTAACCAAAATTTGTCGGGATCACTTCCCAAAAAGGTGTAAACTACTGAAATAGTCATAATCACAGAAAATACCAAAACGGTATGAATAAGCCAGCGTTCTAACTTCCACGCTGATAGCTTTTTGCTACTTAGTTGTCTAAAGGAATCACCTGCAGTTTCAGCCAAGGCTCCACAACCACAAACCCAAGAGCAATACCAGCGCTTACCGTATTTATAAGTTAAAATAGGGGACACCACAAAGACGGATAACACACCAAAAATTAATAAGGCTAAACCGAGCGTTCCTGATGATAAAAATCCATTTATAGACCAGCCATCAAAAAGATAATAGTTTAATGGCCACATGCTTTTTAAATCGTAGTAGGGTAAATTATAATGCGGACTTTCATTTAATCTAGCCATGAATTCCGGAATTAAAAAAGCAAAGCCTAGTTGAAAGAACATAACCGATACGGTTCGCAATTGTTGGTAGCGATTGTGGCGATATTTTAATATGAATTTATAACCAAAAACAAGAATAGCTAAGGTATAAAGTGTGCCATAAACAAACCACTGACTTGCAGGTCTTCCGCTTAATAAAAGACTTAACGGATCAAAGAGGGCAATTAACCCTGTATTAGATGCGCCTTTGGATGCTAAGCCTAAATACTGTGGATAAAAATAAAGGACGATGTAAAATAAGGTTAAAATAATACCTATAGCCCAACCTAAAACGCCTCTTGACGATATAGATTTAAACCATACTCCATCATTTTTTATACCTTTTGATGTATTGAGATAAGCAGCATTTGAAAATATGAAAACTCCAATGAAAATGGAACCTAGAGCAACAGAAATCGTCAAACCTCTATTAGGAAAGGAGACATTAAAAAGAGCTAATACAAAAATAAAAAGACCTAAAACTCCAATAAAAACAGCAGCTTTTTGAGATACTGTAAGGTCTTGAGCATTTGGTTTAGCCAACGACATACTTTCTTCTAAGTTCTTATTCATCTTATACGTTTTGTAGTTGGTTTTTATAGGTTGCTAGAATATCGTTTTCAAAACGTTTGTAAAATTCGGGGTCGAAATTGGCATCGCTCAAATGATTTATGACAAAATCAATGGTGCGTTTTTCTGTTAGCCACGTGTCAAAGGTTTCGTGTCGCATGCGTATTCCGAAGGTATTGATTCCGATAAATTCATTGGTAATGGTATTGTATTCAATGGTTATGCATTTGGTGTTGTCTGCGTGTTTCCAATGAAAGTGCGCATGATTCTCCTTTGGTTTTGCAAATACCCAACCGTAGGTCTGGTATTCAATATCGAAAAACTTAGCAGAGTTAAACCAATGCCCAGGATTATATATCATTTTGTTTCCACAGATAGTTTGGGCAATTACTTCAGCCATCATGCGTCCCGTATACCAAACGGCTTCAATGGGTTTTCTGTTTCCAATGGCTTCACGTTGCTCGGCACAATCACCAATTGCATATACATCAGGTATATTGGTTTCAAGATATCTGTTGACTAATACACCTCTGTTGGTTTCAATTTTAGAGGATGTAATAAATTCAATATTTGGTGACACACCAGCTGTAAGTCCAACTAAATCACAAGGAATTTCTTCACTCGTTTCTTCGATAATGATTGATTTTAACCGTCCGTTTTCATCAGAAATAATTTCTTTTAAATTTGAAGATAAGCGTAAATCGACATGATGACTTTTAATATGTTCGTTAATCATAGTACTTTCATCTTCAGGCAAAACACCGTTCCAAAAGCTAGATTCTCTTACTAAAAAGGTAACAGGAATTTGTCTTGAACTCAACATTTCAGCAAGTTCAATACCAATTAAACCACCACCAATAATTACGGCGCGTTTACATAGCTTATTGTTTGGGGCAAGCTTTTCAAGATTTTCTAAATCTTGTTTATGGTACATACCCAAAACACCGTTTAAATCTTGTCCAGGCCAGCCAAACTTATTGGGTTTGCTGCCCGTTGCGATAATAAGTTTATCATAGTTTAAAGTGTTGCCATTTTCAAAGACAAGTGTTTTATGGTCGGTGTCTATGGTTTTTACAAAGCCATTTACAAGATCAATCTTATTTTTTTTCCAAAACCAATTTTCATAAGGTTGTGTGTGTTCAAATTTCATATGTCCCATATACACGTACATAAGGGCTGTACGCGAGAAAAAATAGTCAGATTCAGCAGAAATAATGGTAATTTGTTTGTTGGAAAGTTTTCTTATATACCTAGCGGCTGTCACACCCGAAATTCCATTTCCAATAATAACAACATGATCCATAACAATTTATATAATATATGGTTTTGTCGTAAGATTTGTTAAAACCTTAATAACATTCCATCAGTTTGTTTAAATTTAGATATTAATTTAAACTTATGAAGTTAATTTATGTATTTTGTTTAGTCGTATTGTTGAGTCGTTGCGCAATGATGCCCGCAGATCAAACAAAAATAAACGGTGTAAGTTACGTGTCTTCAAGAGATTCTATTTCAGAAAAGCATGTAAAACCATTGCTAAAAATTCATGCTAATTACGCATCTATTATGCCTTTTGGGTTTATACGAGATGTATCACATCCAGACATTCAATATAATTCAAAAAGGCAATGGTTTGGAGAAACAAAAGTAGGGGTGAAACAATATATTAAGGTTTTAAAAGATGAAGGAATTCATATTATGTTAAAACCTCAAATTTGGGTTTGGCGAGGCGAGTTTACAGGAGGTATTAAGATGAAAACGGAAGATGATTGGAAAATTTTAGAAGCATCATATAGCCAGTTTATTTTAGATTATTCTGAACTAGCTCGAGAAACTAACGTTGATATTTTTTGTATTGGAACAGAATTGGAGGGTTTTATTGAAGGACGACCTAATTATTGGAAACATTTAATTACTGAAATTCGGAAAATTTACAAAGGAAAGTTAACCTATGCAGCGAATTGGAATGAATATACAAAAACGCCTTTTTGGAATGATTTAGATTATATAGGAATTGATGGATATTTCCCTGTAAGTGATTTAAAAACACCAACAGTCGCAGATTGTAAATTAGGATTAAAACCTTGGAAAACTGAAATAAAAAAGTATCATGACATATATAATAAACCTATTTTGTTTACAGAATTTGGTTATAGAAGTATGAACTTTACAGGAAAAGAACCATGGCGTTCTGATCGTGGAATTGATGAGGTAAACCTCGAAGCTCAAGCTAATGCTACTCAAGCTTTTTTTGAAACGTTTTGGTATGAAGACTGGGTGTCAGGTGGTTTTGTTTGGAAATGGTATCATGAACACGAACGTGCAGGTGGGCCTAATGACCCACGTTTTACACCACAAAACAAACCTACAGAAAAAATTATTCAGGATTTTTATTCAAAACATTAAGTAATATGCTTTTTATAGTATGAGTGCAATTCATTTGCATTAGCACCAAACCAATGTTTTAAGTGAATCATAAAAAAATGACACTGTAATTTCCAAACACCATGAGTTTCATATTTTCTTGCTGATGTTATGATGGACTTTTGAATCACTTTAAATTGATTTAAAGCGTATAATTTTTTTATAATTATATTGTCTTCGTAAATAATGTAACGTTCGTCAAATCCGCCAATATCTTGAAACAAAGATTTTTTTATAAATAAACTTTGGTCGCCTCCTCGGCAAATGTTCCAAGAGAATTTTGTAAACCATCCAGCAAGTTTTAGCCACCAATGATCACTCTTAAATTTCATTTTAAAACAGCCCGCATAATTGCCTTTCTCTACGGAATCTATAATTAGATTGTCAAAATTTTTTGGAGGAAACGAATCAGCATGTAAAAAATAGAGTATCTCGCCATTGGCGTGTTTTGAACCAACATTCATTTGCTTGGCACGTCCTTTTTCCGAAGGAATTAAAATAACATTTTTAAAATTAGAAACGATGTCTTTCGAGGTGTCGGTACTGCCACCATCAACCACAATAATGTCATGAATATTTTGAGCAGAACTAGATGCAATAAGATGATTGAGCAGTTTTTCTATTGTTTCGGCTTCATTAAATATGGGAATGATGATGGATATTTTAATCATTTAAATCCCAGTTATAGTTTTTAAATTTGATTTTAGCATCATTTGAAATTTGAATGTCTGAGTACACATTTAAAAAGTCAATGAGTGAACCATATTTTGTAAAATCAGAACCAAACCATTTAAATAGTTTTGATAATTCTAAGTTGTTTGTTGAGATTGAGTTTTTACTAGAATCGCTTAAAAAATCTTTGGCAGCTCGTGTAAGTTGATTTTCTAAATTTTCAGCAGTGTATGCTTCATTCAATAATTTCGGACAAGAAACGGAGGCGCAAACAATAGCGAAATGAATTCTGGGTTCGTTCATTTTTCTAAGAATGTCGTGCTCAATATGGCTTAATGAGATGATTTGAGAACCTGTTTTAATAAATTCTTTTTCCCAAGGTTTTTTTATGTCTTTAATGCTTGTTATTGGGTAATTATCGAGAATTAATTTTAAGGTAAAAGCATTATACGCGTTTATCCAAAAGGCTAATGTCTCATTTTTTGTCCAGCTTTCATCAGGGACTGTTCTGGATAAATCTTGTAAACAAGTTTCAAGTTGTTCTGGATGCTGATGGATGGTTTTATAATCTACATGACCATCACTAGATACATGTTTTTTCAGAAAATTAGTCCATAGTGAATGGTTCGTTTTTTGGGCTTGTAATGAAAAACTCAGAAGAACACATAGTATAAAACTATAAAATTTTATCTTCATAATCTTTGTTATTTAACAACAACCGCCACCATCGTAATGATAGGTGGATTCACTAATAAAAATATCTTCTCTTTTTAGTGAGGCTAATGCTCCTGCGGTTTTATCACAAACGGCTAATGGTTGATTTTTAAGTAATACATGTCCGGCTTTGTCGTCAAAATAATCGTCTTCTCCATAATAAATAGCTGCTTTTCCTGTAAATATACAAGGGCCATCACTTGGCATAGGGTCTTTTATAGCCGCTACTTCAATAGATTCTATATAAATTAAGTCGTCAGTTGGGTAGTGTTTCGGATCAAGAATTCTGTAAGGTTTTCTTGCTCTAATTTCAATAGTGCCAAAACCAGCATCGGTTAAAGCTTTTACGTACTCAGCAATTGATAAGCTTCCACTAAGGCATAAAGCCCGAAGTCGCTCATCGTTTCTTAGCGCATCATTCATGGGTTGTTCGCAGGTTGGGTCGCTCATAACTAGTTTTCCGTGAGGTTTTAATACGCGATACATTTCTGCAATGGCTTGTTTTAAATCATCGGCTTTAAAAATGTTAAATAAACAGTTTTGTGCGGCTACATCAATGCTATTATCTTCAACAGGAAGATGCATCGCATCTCCTTTTTTTAACTCGACAAAATCAGATTTAAACCATGGATTTAGGGCTTCTGATTCCTTAAAATTTTTACGCGACGCTTCTAACATTTCATCAACCACATCGATACCAACCACACCATTTTTTTGACGATTAAAATACGCAAATTGTAATAATTCCATACCACCTCCAACACCAACGTAGAGCATTTTAGGATTGTTGGTTAAATCTCTTGCATGAACCGTGCTGCCACAACCATAATTCATTTCCTGCATGATTTTAGGAATTTTTAAACCTGGCAATTCCCAAATAGGGTTTGTGGTACAACATAAACCAACATCTGGTTTTAAGGCGGCTTCTTTATATACGTTATGGGTGGTTTCTAAATAGCTCATTTTTTTAGATAATAGATTGCTTCGCTGTTAGATAATAGATTTTAGATTTTGTTTTATTTTGAAGAATCAATCATGAAACTCCTTCACTTTTGATTGTCTTGGGAGACATTCGAAAGATTCTGAATGAGGCTATAATGTTTTAATTAATTCTTTAAAAAGCGTAATCATATGCGGCTCTGCTTTCCCTGCCATAGCTAGTAATTCAGAAATAACAACGGGTTTTAAGTTGTTTGGGTCGCATTCATCTGTTAAAACTGACACGGCTGCTGCTTTTAATTTTAGGTGATTAGCGACGATAATTTCAGGAACCGTACTCATGCCAACGGCATCGGCTCCTATAGTTTTTAACATTCTGTATTCTGCACGTGTTTCTAGCTGAGGTCCAACCACACTTGCATAAACCCCTTCGTGTAACGTAATTTCATGGTCTTTAGCTATTTGCTTAAATGTTGAATTTATTGTTTCATTGTAGGGCGCGCTCATATCTGTAAAACGTTCTCCTAAGTGCTCTACGCCGTTAAAAGCTAAAGGCGAACTACCTTGCAAATTAATATGGTCTTCAATGAGCATGAGTTCTCCCTTTTTAAAATTCAGATTAATGGCACCAGCTGCATTTGATACTAAAAGCGTATGGATACCTAACTTTTCCATAATACGAACCGGATAGGTGACATCTTGTAGCGAGTACCCTTCATAGATATGAAAGCGGCCTTGCATGATAATTACTTTTTTGCCTTCTAAATTTCCGTAGATAAGTTTGCCTTTATGAAATTCGACGGTTGCTGTTGGGAAATTCGGAATATGGTTATAGCTCACTTCGTGCAGGATGTCAATTTCATCAACAAGTTGTCCTAAACCTGTTCCTAATATGATGCCGATTTCTGGTTTATCAAAACCTTTTGAAATAAGGTAATTGGTAGTTTCAGTTATATACTTAATCATTTTGTTTGGTAAAATTTATTGAATTCTTTATAAGGTTTAATGTCTTCAAAGCTATCTATATCGTTTAACTCTTCAAGTAACCTAAAGGAACTATTTTGAATATCATTTAAGGTGTTTTCTAATACAGTAGAAGAGCCCCAATCTTTATTTTTAAAGATTTCTGAATGGACACTTTTCATTCCTAACAGGTAATACCCACCATCTTTTGCCGGACCAACAACAAAATCATTAGTATTTAATAGTTGAAATGCATCATGAATATGTTCGGTTGTGAGATCTAATAAATCACTTCCAATAATGATGATTTTTTCATAGCCCAATTGAAATAATTCTGAAAACGCATTTTCCATGCGAGCTCCTAAATCATAACCATATTGTAGTTTTTTTCTAAACACTTCAGAATTCCACACATCTTCTTTTTTTATGTTTTCTGAATAAAACACATAGCGGTCTGCTTTTACTGTTTTAGAAATTTCAGCAGTATGTTCAAGTAAAAACTTATAAATTTCTAAAGCTGCTTCATTTCCGATAGTTTTTGCTAATCGAGTTTTGCATTTACCTAGTTCTGGGTTTCTGGTAAAAATAATAAGCGCATTTTTTGAGGTTGGAAAATAAAAATTAGTTGCTAAATCATTATCAGAATCAGAATCTTTTGTGCTTAATAATCCCATTTTTAATATACTTTAATTCCACTTTTTAACCATTTACTCCATTCTTTTGAAAACACATGAACTTTATCAGTTTCTGTATTTGTAGAATCAAAAACTGGAAAATGGTTGTTTTTCCATTCAAATATACCGCCATAGAGATTAAAAACATGAGCGTATCCAGCTTTTTTTAGTTTAAAACCAATAGTTTCAGACCTGATGCCAATAGAGCAATACACAACAATAGTTTTGTTTTTATTAGGAAGTTTTTTAATAACAGAATCAACAGAAAAATTAGTATAACCAACATAAACAGCATTTTTTAAATGGCTTGTCTGGTATTCTTCTTTTTCTCTTGCGTCTAAAATAATAGCTTTGGTTTTAGGCATAGCTAATTCTTGAACTGATGTATAAGGTATGTTTTTAGTATTATACTTTTTAAGTAATTCTGGAAGCGATTCTTGAGCAAAACTGGAAACTGCAACAAAACAACAAAGTATAACCAACAACTTTTTCATAATTAAGCGACACTTCCTTGGCAGCTACTTCCTGCACCAGCAGTACAACCGTAACAATGTTGAGAAATAACGATGTCTCGATTAAAAAGT
>TARA_R110002050_G_scaffold154068_3_pt1 | contig 14101 bp, 16 predicted proteins | sample TARA_R110002050 | Tara Oceans TARA_R110002050 (sample SAMEA4396988) | marine metagenome | biome: Polar Biome; feature: [DCM] deep chlorophyll maximum layer (ENVO:01000326); material: water (ENVO:00002006), including particulate matter (ENVO:01000060) such as... | depth 25 m
TTATGAATTATATTTCTATGTCTACTTCTGATGATGTTAATTATTATACTGGATTATCAAATAAAATAAGCGCACAACGTAAGTATGATGCTGCTAGTATTGCTCGTCACGAAGCATATAAAAAAATATATGGCGATGATTATTGGGTTCATTTGACTTCACATAATATGCTTCATCGTGCAAAGCTTCCATTTGGGGTAGGTAATGCTAATCCATTAATGCCAGACAAAAGAATAATTGTAATGAATCCTCGTGTTAGTGAATTAGGAATAGATAGTAAAGCAGTTATTCGGAAAATATATCATGGTGGTACGGTTAATGAAATCTCAATGGTACAAGAGATTGATGGAAAACCTCAGTATATATGGGATGGAATGACATTAACATCTGAAAAAGTTCATGCTCAAGATTATCCTGAATATTTTGGAACAAATGGCAGGGCAAGGAGAGCAAAAACATTTATATATCATCGTGGCAATACTGGAGCATTAATAAATAAACATCAAGAAATGTCTCCTTATTTAGAAGATGGGGTGGAAAAGGTTGAAATAACAAATGCTGATGGAGATGTTATAGCTACAATATCAAAAGATTCTGATGGTTATACAAATATTAAAGATGCTGAAGGTAATTATGTTGATTATTTATCATCACCTGATGAAACAAAAATAATGACTGGTGAATATGCTAATACATATGATCAACCTATAGATATTGATGGTGGCTCTATAAGACTTATTCAATATCCAAGAGATAGTGATAAATCTTATGGAAAATTCTTTAAGCAGTTAATGAACTATTTTCCTGATTCAAGAATGCAAAGATTGGTTCGTGAGTTTTTTGATGATGCTGACCCTAGAAGGAAATTTAGTCCTAGGCAATTATTTAATCTTTTTGTTGAAGTTTCAAAAGACCCTAAAAAAATGGATGAGTTCAAACGTACATATTCTAATGCTACTGTTGATGGTTTGCCACTTGCAATGCAAAGAAATGCTGAACTTGGAGTTGGATTTCATCCTACAGATTCAGGAACAAATGCTAATGTAGTTAAAAATGGTATTTTACAGGAAATATCAGAGTTTAAAACATATGGAAGTAAGCTTGATTTTAGAATGGATAGTATGGGTCATTTAGAAGATAATGAGATTATTCTTCCTAGTGACCATAAAATAGTACAAAATATTAGAAATATAACTGGATTGCGTTCAAGAGAAGACATTAATACCTGGCTTTTAAATAATGATATTGAAGTATTGGCTATTCGCTCACCTGTGCCTTCAAGATTTGGTTATAGAGTAATGAAAATTAAAAGTATTGAACCAATTGGTGATACGTTTATGGTAAATCCAAAGATTGTTAAACAAGTTTTTGAAGGGGATGGAGATGGAGATTCTGCTACAATTGTATTTTTAAATAACAATCAAAAAGAATTATTAAAGGAATTGAAAGATCGCCAAGAGCTGACTAGTGGTTTGGCTTTAGAACCTTCAGACCAAAATATTGATATATCAACACTAGATGGTCTTTCTGAGGGTATTTCTGCTATGCAATATGGTAAAAAAGCAATAGGTGAGATAGGTAATATATCTAGGAATTTAGGTATCCTTTCTACTTGGTTTAAAGAAATGAAAGTACTTGGTGGAGAAAAAGATAGAACTATAAAAATGAGAAAGCTTACTGATGTAATTGAGGATGTAGATATAGGTGAATCTCACAGTATTGAAAATCTATTAAGAATGTATATGCAAGCAGGTGCAGATCACGCTAAGATGTTACTTCTTGGACCAGACCAATGGAACTATTCAATGGGAAAATTATATAGTATGATGTTTTATTATGAAGATGACCCCACAGAATTAATAAGCTTTGAAGATTATCAAATGATTCGTACTGGAATTTTACAACCTATGACAAAAGGTGGTTCAGTATTAAGAGGGCATGATAGAGCAAGTCAATTAAAATTTGAAGATTATCTTGAGCGCAGTGAGGAATATACTAATTTTATTGAAGGGCGTGATGAATTTACTATTTTAGGAGATTACGTAGAGGGAGTTGTCAAAGGAAAGCCGACTGCTGAACATGTTTTAGAGCATATTATTGTTTCATTTGCAAAAGAGGCTTATAGTAATAATATTGATGCAGACCAATTTAAAACTTCATTTGGTGAGTCTGTTTTTATTCATACTCAAACAACAAAAAAACATGTTGAAAATTGGACAAAAGATACAATGGATATGGCTTTTGAGGAGATGGGATTTAATGTAGATAAAATGACAAATGAGGAAAAAGATAGTGCAATGGCTCAAATAATGCCAAATATACGTACTGCTATTAAATTAGCTCAAAACTTTAATACTCAATTAAATTTTGCAATTAAGAAAAAACGATTAGAAGAAGTATTAGATGAAGAAGAAAGTATTAGAGCATTTTCTTCTAATACATTTATGTTTGATCCAAGAGCAGCAGAAGTACTAGAGCGATTTCTTAGTATTATGCAAAATTTTGAATATACCCCATCAATGAAACGAGCCTTTACTGCATCTTTTCTAAATGATACAGTAGATATAACAAAACGTGGAAATAGTGCAATTAAAAGTAAGCTTATTATTCCCCCAACAGACCCAGTTAATCCTTTAAATGCAATATTAGACCCAGATATTATGAGAGAATATTATAATGATTATAACGATATTAGAAGTAATCTAGGAGATACTATAATTCCAAATAAAATTCCTTCATTAATGAAAACTATTGAATATGTGAAAGATGATTTTGCAAGAAAAGGATGTATGATATGAGAAACAGGTGTAAAGATACAGATGACGTTATTGTTGAATCTTATGTAAATGCAAATGTTGAACGAGAATTAGAAGACCCGAATTTTACTGAATTAAAAAAGGATGAAAAAGTTGGTGGATGGTTTAAGCGTTTATTTAGAAAATTTGAATATAAGGGAGAGGTAACTGAAGAAGAGGTTAAAAAGTTTGCAGATAAATATTTTGGTATAAATACTGAAGGAACAAAAGTACAATTAATTGGAAAAATTACTTCTGCTTTGGGTCGTAGAAAAGATTTACATGATGTATTTTATTATAAATTAAGTGAACTAGTTACTGAAAATATGGCAAATCTACCTGATATTGAAGGTGGTTACATAATATCTCAAATGGATGATGGTACATATATATATAATTTATATAAATTACCATATTCAATGGTATTGCAGGCGGGTGTAATGTTAAATCAAGATTTAATGTCCTTAGATGTTGATTCTGATTTAAATATTAAAAAAGGATGGTTAGGTAATTTAGTCTATGAATTTATGTTACCAAAAAATATTGCTTATAAAACAACTACTCCTTCATTAGTGCGATATATTAAATCAATTACATATTTTAATCAACGTAGAGAAGCAACTGAAAAAGAATTCATGTCTGCTAGCCCAAATGCAATTCTAGGTGAATATGAATTTGAACCTGAAAGAACTAAGAATGGAGAATTAAAAAGAGATTCAAAAGGTAATATTATAAGAACAAGAATACCTAAAAAATATAATCGCAAATTATTTGGGTTATCAGAGCTTTATAATTCTGAATTATCAGAAATATTCAATAAATATGGTAAAAAGTATTTTAAAAGTGATATTCAATTAATGAATTTTATTCATTTGTATATGATGAATTTGATAGATATAGATGCAAATGGAAAAGTATTTTTAAGAACAAAATATGGTAAAAGATTTGAAGGGGATAAAATAGTACGTTATAAAGATGGAAATCCTCAATATAAATTTCATGAAAAAGAACCATTAATTATTAAAGATGGTCAAATTGTGAATTGGGATAAAAACCATCGAGATATTATAATAAAAGATGGTAAAAATATAGTGGGAGAAAGTGTTAATCAATTACAATTTGATACTAAGCTTAATAAACTTACTAAAAAAGATGATTTCGATATGATATTTGAATTAATAGATGGAATTCAAACTAGTTTATGGAATTTTGGGCATGCTGTCAAAATCAAAGGAGAGGAACAATCTACTAGATATAATGCATTATTATTGGAAGCTACAGAAGTTTTATCTGGTAAAGATTTAGCAGAATTTAAAACAATGGCTGAACAAATGTTTGAAGGTGAGCTATTTGGAATACATGGTCTTACTCAATTAGAATTACAAGAAAAAGATAAACATTACTTTCCTAAAAAAGTTACAGTAGCCAATAGAGTTTATTATATGAGTAAAGCACAACGCAATTTAGAAAGAGTTATTGCAGACATTGAGATAAAGCTAAATGATCCTAATACAGATAAAAAAAGAATTCCTGGCTTATTAGACCAACAATTTGATAATGTTCGATCCTTACAAATAATTACAGAAAAGTTAGAAATATTAAATAATGGTAGTACTCAATTTGATGAAACAAATTCTAATAATCCTATTTTTCTTCATAATTATGTGAAGAATTTTAAAAGTATCACAAATATGATTCCTTTTGAGGGATATAGATTAGATGAAAATGTATCAAGAGATTATGTTAGTGAAACATCTATGCAAATTGAACGTAGGGGACTTGCTAATGATTTATTGGAATTATTTATTGAATCTAAAAACAAACCAAAAGTAAAACAATATGCTATTAATATGTTTAAAAGATTATTTCAATATCCAGATGCTAGAGGAATGATTATGGGTGTACCTACTAGTGATGATGCGATAGACAATTTTTTAAAAAAATGGAGTGGTGGTGCATATACGGGAAAAAAACATAATGCTAATAGATTATTTAAAGATTTTTCAGCAATTCATACTTCAGCTTTATTATCAGGAGGACTCGATGGTTTTATGAATTATTTTTCTACAATGCAAGATATGATAAATAGTGGAAAAAATGAATTTCTTGATGCTCATAGTGAATATTCTGCAAACAAAACAAAATGGCAAAATTTAGCAGAAAAAGCTGGGATTATTACTTTTTCTAAATATTTAGAAGGGTATGTAGATGATGTATTAAGAAAAGTAGATATAAAAGATGCTAGAAATCTTAAAAAAGATTTAATGAAAATAATTAATAAAATTGAAAATACAAATAGAGGAAAGGTTCCAAGAAGTCAAAAGAAATTCTGGTTAAGATATAAAAGAGATATTGATCTATTAAACAAATCAATACCAACAAAGTTCCATGTTTTAACTTCTCAATTAGCTAGATATGCTATTAATCATAGAATTGAAACAGCTAAATATGAAAAAGGATGGACAAAACGAATTAAACAAATATCTGGAGTATATGATTGGGTTCCATCTATACAAAAAACTGAATTAGCATTAAGAACTATGTCTTTTATTATAGGTTGGAAAAATGCTGAAAAATTAACTAGAGGTTTTCCCAATGTTACAGAAGCAGATAAAATACAAATTGCTAGAGAATATGTTTATTTTACTCAGTTTGGTTTAGAATCTCATTTAGTAGGTGAAGCAACGGGAAGTGCTTTTAGTAAATTTTTAAATGGAATTACTAATTTTAGAAAACAAAAAACTGGATATGATATACGAAAAAATAAAGAATGGATTAGAACGTATTGGAATCCTACAAAATTAATGGATTCATTGGATAATGATATTAAAACAGATAAAAAGAAGTTATATAATGCAATATTAGGAGCGGAAGCTAGTATTAAAGCACTATTTAATTTGATTAATTATAAAGGTGGGTGGTCTAAAAGAAAAAAATTGTTACGACAAGCAGTTCCATCAGCTGCTCAAGGTGATGCATTTTTTCTACTTCATGGATTTTTTTCTGTCTTTTTTCATTTTGGGGTATTTGGGAATCCTATAAATGCAGGAATAATGGCTACTATAAAAAAGTTTGTATTAAGAAGGAATTTAGTTCAAGCAGGAACGGGGTTTACTTCTCCTTTTTATATGGGAATTTTAGCATCTGCAAGTTTGGTAGGAGTAATGGGGAAGGATTTATTAAGTGATGATGAAGAGGATGATATACGATTTTATGATTTTTATCGTTTGTTTAGGTCTATATATGGTACTGGGTACATGGATTTATTTGCAATAAGTTATGGAGTAGCACAATCAACAAGAGATTATATGATAGGTGATATGCCTGAAAGAAGAGATTATTATAGTGACCCTATGAAGCATGTAACTATTAAATCAGATTTAAGAAGTCCTTATGGTATGGCTAGAAAAGTAGCTGAAGGTGCATACAAATATGGTAAAAGATGGTATGATGAAGCAGAATCTAATTCACATAGGTTTGGGAATTATTAAAATAGGAGTATTTGTGGGGGCATAATTCTCTTCCGTCCAAGTTGAGGTTATACCCCCGCAACCGCCATATCTCCTAGATAAAATTATAAATAATATATATATAATCAAATATCTAGTTTATTTTTTAAATCTTTTAGTTCTTTAATTCTGTTTATCCAAGTATCATAGCTTTCTACTACTAAAGGAGTACCTCTATCTTCTTTAATAACTTGTATATCTACTTCATCAGATGGAAGCATCCAATTTGCAATTGATTTACGACATTTAGCTTGTACTTTAATTGTATCTTCAATTAAAAGGTCAACTTCTTCATGCCATCCCAGTGATCTGCCATCAGACCCCCAAGCTCTTATACATTTTAAATTAATTCCCTGAGTCATATCTCGAATTAAATATTCAAAACGATTTCCTTTAGCTTTTGATTTACTCGGCATTAGATTTTTCCCAAGTTTTTCTATCAGATAATACATTAATTGATATAACTAATAATACTGAACCAATACCTAATGAAAACATACAAAAACAAAATATCATTACATATATTATCCATTCTGCTATTATCATATTAAACTCCTTTTATGGTATAACTTTTCCATCAAATAAATCAATGATGTGAGCAGTTATGTTTTTTTCCTTTTTTTGTTTTAATTTAAAAATGAATTTTTTACATCCAATATCAACAATATGAGAGGGAATTTCTTTTTTAAGTTTTCCTAATATTTCAAAATACATACAAAATCCTAAAAATGTTTTATGCCCACCAAGACTTTGAAATTTGCAGTTCCAACAATTCTTTTTATTAATTTTAGCAGGTGACCTCATTACATGACGTTAAACACATAAAGGATATTATATATGCTGAAGTCACCCACTATTTATCTACGATATTTTACATGTCTTATATTACTATTTTTTTTCCAAGGACCAGGATAGGGTGTCATGTCACTTGGAGATTCTTTTAATAGATATTTTATTATAATTCGAATATTCATTTTATTTAAATGAAACTGATTCTTGTTTTGGTTGAAATTTTGAAACAACCCTTACTAATTCATCATGGGAACGAACATGAACTTCTTTAATTTTATTTTGTAGTTCAGGAATATTTTCATGATAACATACTTTATCGTGGTCTACACCAATAGTAAACATTCCACTATTTCCATAACGAACTTTGGCAGCTATTATCTGTGATTTCATTCTACCAAGACTAGAATTTTGATAATTTACTTTATAATCATAATAAATAAATAAAATATTTTCAGCTACTTGTTCTATTGATGAGCCTTCAGCTAAATCAGACATTTTAGGAATGGGATCAATTCTGCGTTCTATATCTCTGTTTAATTGAGAAAGAAGAATAGGAATAATTTTATATTTTTTAGCTAACCATTTATATTCTTGCATAACTGATTCAATTTCAAATCTTCTATCTTTTTTATCAGATACTTTCACAAGTTGTATATAATCATCAATAACAATATCGGGTCTAATTCTTGATATAATAGAAATTGTTTCATTTAAACTACTGACATCATCATACATAATAAGATTTTTAGAGTATTTTTTTACTATTTCTTTTTGTGATTCATCTATTTCTTTTGCACTTATATCTGTTAAATCACCTGTGCGAATAGAGTGATAAGAAACTTTACCACTATTTAATACCAATAGTTTTTTAAGCATTTCTTCATTGGTCATTTCACGATTCATTACAAGAACTTTTAAATTTTGGTCTAAAAGTTTTTTAGCTAGATTAATACTAAATGTTGTTTTACCATGTCCAGGTCTTCCTGCTAAAACAGTAATTTCACCTCTAGTCATACCACCAGCCATACTATCTAGAGCATTATAGCCAAATGAAACTAAATTCTTTGATTCCCCAATAGATTCGATAGCTAATTTTGTTAATGATTTTAAATCAAATTCAGCTACAGGTTTTGTATCCATTACTTCTTCATTTAAATCACGAACCTTTTCAATAAGCTCCATAAATCCAAATGTATCATTATATGCAATTTTTTGAATTTTATATGTTTGTCTTATAATTTGTCTATGAAGATGTTTTTCATAAACTAATTTGGCATGTATTTCAATATTTCCTGTAGTTGTGATTTCAGTAACAATTCCACTCAACCAATAAGAACTTACTATTTCTTTTTCTTTTTCATTTAGTCTTGCTAAAACAGTAATAATATCTGCACTAATTTGATCTTTTATTAATGATTTAATTGCTTTAAAAACAATCTGGTGTTTTTCAAGATAAAATACTTTTTCTTCAGGAATATGTTTAATTACTTTATCATAATTAAGATTATCAATTAATATAGCACCTAATACAGAGGCCTCTGCATCGATACTATGAGGCATTAATTTTACTGAATTACTATCGGTACTAATGTATCTTTTTTCTGACATTTTTGACCTCATTTAGTTTGATTACTTCGGTGTGTGGAGAAATTAATGTTCTTTCCAACTTTATATCAGTTGAATTAACATTTTTTAGATATGATTCATAACGAACAGAACAACTACCTATATTTGTATTAATTAAATAACCTTTACAAAAAGTAGTTTTGAAATATTGTCCAATTTTTAAATCTTTTAAAAAAACTTTTCCCTTAGATGGGTTCACGATAAATGTTCTTTTAATTCTGTAATTGCATTTAATAATGATTTTGTTTGAGGAGCATTATCTACATCTTTATTTTGAAAATCATTTACAACTTGTACTAAAACTTCTGCTTCTTCTTTATTAATGGATAAAAGATATTGGGAGTTTTTAATTACATCTGCAAAATCTTTAAATGTGGTAAGTTTTTTCATTTGAGTTCCTATTTTATAGATAAGCGACTTCTTAGAAAGGTTTGCCAACCATCTTCATTTGTCACCTCTTTATTCATTAAAATACCATACATACAGTTATTTAGTTACCAAAAGAGACCCATACCGAAGTCACTTATCTATTTATTTTTACTGGTTATTGCTTACGATGGAAAATAGTATTTTTTCCGTTTTAGGCGTGAGATTAATTTACGATAAGAGTGTATTTAATGCACGAGATTTAATCATATGACCCCTACCAAATGTATTCCAACCTCTTGCTTGTTGCTTTTCAGTAGCATTATGATCAATAACATGAGTTACTGCATTAAATGTAGCATATCTATTATTACCACCAACCTGTTTTGTATATTTATCATATGCCATATCGAATTCCATAATCATATTATTCAATCTTGTACTTGCATTTTTAGGGTGTAAATCCATATTGCGAAATGTTTTATTAAAGAATTTAAAATTATCATCTTTATCCCAAGATAGATTCTTTAATTCTTCCATTTGCATTAGATAATTACTCATTCCAACAGAAGCAGCTTGAATACTAGTTTTAATATCTTCCCATTTTATTTCAAAGTTTGGTAAATGTTTTCCTTGAAATAATGCATTATCATTTAAATGCTGAAGTGCCATTAAAAATGTATTTTTACAAACAATTCTAACAATAGTTAATCCAATAAGCCAAGGTGTTGTTTTATCATGGCTATTTATCATTGTAATATAGCCTTTATGCTTATCATCAACTTTTATCTCTTGGTCCGTAAGGATTTGACTTGTAAGTGCTTCAGTTCCAATTCCTTTATCTTGAATTTGAACAGAAAGTTTTTTACCTGAATCAAATTCTTGAATCATGGGATTATCACTTCCAACTGCAAGAAAAGAATTTACAATTTCAGCAAATCTACTATTATAGAATGGTGTATATCTATCAGATACAATAGAAAGACATTTATAATTATCTGTTCTAGTAAGTGCATGTCTATTTTCAACAATTATACTTCTATTGTCATATCCAGTAGGATAATATAAAAGTGGTTTTTTTTCAACATCCCAAGAAAATTTAAATTCTTGATGACCTCCTTGCGACAGTAATTTTGTCTCCTTTTGGGATTGATTTTTTATTTGGTTCATTTTCATTTTCTCCTTTATTGTTTATTTGATTAATATCTGGAGGATTTGTTCCTCTCATTTGTTGTTCTGCTTTTTGATTAGCAGATTTAGTTTCAGATATATTACGTATAATAGCTCCGAAATAAGTAAGTGTTTTTCCTTGCCTAGAATATCCAAATCGATTCCAAGTTGATATAGCTCTACGAATAGATTCTTCATCTATATGAGATATTCCATATAAAAATCTATATTTATATTCGATTGGTATTTTACCGAAGTATATGTGTTTATTTACTTCAGCAATAATATTTTTTAAATCAGTTTGAATATCTTTCGGGAAATTTTTAAATATCATTGTGGTTTCTATTAATGCTTCTTGTTTATTTGGCTGATAACCACAAGCAGGACATTTATATTTCATAATTAACACTCTGGATCATTTTGAATTCCTGAAGGTTTACCAAGGTCTTTTAATCCTAATGGATTATCATTTGGGTCTTTTATAATTGCATATTCTTTACAGCGATTGCAATAAAATTTAATATTATTATTTATATCGAGTTGTTCATTAATAATTCCACAACTACATTTTATAACTTTATTAGACATTCCAATTTCCTTTCTTGTCTAAATAAATTTTTAATCGGATTGTTTTTCCATTCTCATCTTTATATTTCCAATTGTGAATTGTTCCATTCTGTAATTCTGATATTTCTAGATTCGTTAATGGAATTGCAATTTCTTTTTGTTTATTTTTCATAATTATTTTCTTTTTTAAAGGTGAGTAGGGACAGAACAACTGTGCAAATCAAAGAATAAAATAATATTCTGCCCCTACATGTTTAATTAAAAGGGTAAGTCTTCTTCTTCCTCTTTTTTATCAATCTGAATAGGTTCTTTACCTTTCCATTCTTCAAAATAGGTTACTTTTGATGAAATGACTTCTTCACCCATTTTATTACGATATTTATCTTCCTTTGTACTAACAATTATTGGTTTACCAACAATATATTCTTGGAAGATTTCATCTTTTCCTTGAGGTAATAATTTTACCTTTTTAACTGTACCATCTATTTCAGCTTCTTCTTCTTCAAGAGGATAATTAATAGATTCAAGAAAGCGATAGAATCTTATATTATCAGATGAATCAGGGTCTAAACCGTTTACTTTTTTTGTAATCCATACGTCAGCCCAGATTTTATTACCAGCATAATCAGGATGTGATTTTTCATCTATATTAAGAACGAGTTTTAATATATCGCATTCAGCTCCTTTTTTTGTGGTTAATGATACTGGGTCACCATATTCAGCTATATGAGTAAAATATTTACCTGGTGGTAAAATCTTAAACTCTTTTTTTTCTGTTGCTTTATCTGGATCAAATGTCATTGGCATTAGTTATTCTCCTTTGTTTTATTTTGTTTTTTTAAATGTGCTATTTCTTCTAGCAGTGTATCCATTGCATCTTGGAAATTACTTTGATATAATTCATCTAAGCTATTTTTCCATTTTGCTTGACTAGTCAAGGGCATTCCTACTTCTTTAGCTTCTTTTAAAGCACTAAGGAATACTTTTTCTTGAATGTCAGAAATGAAATCTAATCGAACTTGTTTGCGATAAACATCGTCCGCAATATGTGTAGCTCTATTAACAGCTCTTTTAAATGCATATGAATTAGCTGAAGCAACTTGCTTATCAATATCAATAACATTTTCTGCTGTATGAGGTTGATTTTTCTTAAATTGAATACGAGCTGCACCTGGACTATAAAATCTTCTTTTTCTTTGAGAAGCTTCATCAGTTATTTCAAGAACTCCACTTGTAATGACCCATTCAGAACCTAAAAATTGTACAGGTTGATTGGGTGCGGGTAACCAAGACCAATCAGGATATAAATGATCTAATTTAGTTCTCATGTATTCTTCTTTTACATAATCAAACCCATCTACACCTTTTTGGTATATCATTTTCTTTGGTGTTTTTTCAAATGAAGTATTTTTCCGTATTTCTAATGATAATTCCATTTCATTTGTATTTACAATATCTGTTGTTTTTTTAGACATTAATTGTCTCCTCTTTTACTATTGTTTTTATTGTTGTTTTTTTTTGAACTATTTTTGGTGAATCACAATGAGATATATAATCACACCAACCTTTGCATTCCCAATCATAAGCTGGACTCATATCATTTAATGCAGGTTTTTCTCCATCATAGGCAAATAGTCTTTGCCAATATTCTTGTGCAATATCTATAAAATCTAATGGAGCTTCTAATATTTGCATATTACCATTATCTTTATTGAAATATGCATTTGCCATATAAATTATTTCATCGCAAAACTGCTTTGTATCATTTAATAGCCATGCATATGTACCTAATTGAAATTGATAATTAGTAGATGGATTAGTATCTGGTTTTTTACCAAACAACATTCTATATTTATAGCTATGGGCAGTTTTTACATCATATAAATATCCTTTTCTATCTGATTTATTAACAAATAAAATATCAAAGTGTCCACTAATAGGATGAATAGGATGAACAATATGTTTTTCTGTATATGTATCTACATCTATATTTTGTTTTTTAAACCAATGAACTGCTTTTTCAATTTCTGCACCAAAAATTGTACCAAGATTCATATTTCTTAACGAAGTTTTTTTAGGTTCATCTTTTGGAAATTTATTTGATGCAAACCAATGTTTTCGTAGACACATTCCTGCCCCACTAGCACTATATTTACCTTGAGAATCTTTATCTCTCTTTATTTGATTTTTTGCCTGTAAATGCAATAAATATTTATCAAAAATGTCTATTGGATTATGACTCATTATTTTACCTCCTCTAAATAATTCATAATAATTTTAGACTCTAATAATTCTATAATAGAATTAGCTGTGTCTATACTTACATAAATAGTTTTATTATCAAAATTATCATCTATTGTCAAACAATTTTTATCAATATGATGAGCATGAAATTTGATTTTTATTGCATTAGTGTTATTAATTACTTTATTTGTTATTTCATCTAATACTTTCACGATTACCTCCATTTAATACGTTTTCTGCTGATTTGATTTGGCGAATATCATTTTTTTTATTAATGATATATGTTTTCATTTTTCCTGCCATTTTTTGTTTATATTTATAATTAGAACCTCTTAATTCTGGATAATTTTCCATCACCAATCGTTTTGCTCTAGTAATAGATGAGAATGATTTAATTTGTTTATTATGTAATAATTCAAAGAAATCATTCACTGTCATAGGTTTACCGATAGATGGACGAAATTCTGGAATAGTTTCTTGATAGTATTTAAAACATAAATACGCATCACTATTTCTAGTTGCAGGTTCTGTGTGAAGAATATCCTTTACTTTATCGTAAATGATATTTACTTGATTAGTATTTTTCTCCGTTTGAGATTGATTTATTGTTTTCATGTCTTTTTCCTTGTCTATTTCTTAGGGTTTTTTCAGTTTTATGTATGATATAGTCTGCTTTTTCTTTTAATTCATAGTTTTCTTTTGTATTGGGAATTGCTTTTCTTAATTCATCAACAACAGCTACAATTGTTCTTACTGTTTTTGAAGATAAAAGACTAGTTTCTAGATTAGGTCTATACATAATATTCCTTATTTTTTTCCGAATAAATAGGTCTAAATTTACGAATTTCTCCTCGGAAAAACTATTTCGTTGTGATTACAAATAATAGGGTAGACCACGCTTGACAAATCCGTTGTAGATACGCAATCTACGATTTGTATTAACGAATGGTGGTTTTAGCCGTAACTACCCTTGATTATTTATGATTGATATGTTCCTAGACTTGTTGGTCCACTACCAAGATTAGTAAGAAC
>TARA_R110002050_G_scaffold20308_1_pt1 | contig 14100 bp, 8 predicted proteins | sample TARA_R110002050 | Tara Oceans TARA_R110002050 (sample SAMEA4396988) | marine metagenome | biome: Polar Biome; feature: [DCM] deep chlorophyll maximum layer (ENVO:01000326); material: water (ENVO:00002006), including particulate matter (ENVO:01000060) such as... | depth 25 m
TTGGCAAAAAAAACCCATTCTAAATAAGCCCTGTCAAAATACCTTCCATTTAGCAAAGGATTAACCCCTTCTAGTTTACGAAATACATGAAAAGAATTAAATATATCCAAAGAATATCCAAAAAATGCCAAAATGTAGCTCCTAGTTCCAAACCTAGCATTTCCTTTGAGGAATACCTTTTCCGCAAGTGATTGGCAATGACCACCAATAATGAAATAATACCGGCCACAACATGAACAATATGTACTGCTGCTATTAGAAAAACATAGGACATCTTAATATTACTCGTAGGCCCGGTAAAATAGTAACCGTTGGCCACCATCTGTGAAAATCCGTTGAATTGCAATATTATAAAGGCAATTCCCAGCGCAAGGGTCAACAATAACCAAATGGTACATTGTTTTACCCTATCCTGCTTTATGGCTTTCTTGGCCATAAGGTAAGTTATACTGCTTATAATGATCACCATGGTACTGAACAGGAAAGACGACGGCAAAGTCAGATCCTTTATCCAATCTTCCCGAGAACTGCTCACAATATAGGCACTGGTCCAACCAGCAAACCCCATTAGCAAACTAACAATCCCGAACCAGAGCATCATTTTCTTGGCCCTAGCGTTTTTTTCCTTTCCCGTACCCTGCGTTAAGTCCATCCTAATTATATAAATTTATCCATTACATATACTACTTGCATCAATGTAATATAACTTACACTGGCCAACATTAATTTCCTTGCGGAAGCATTATCCCTTTTTTCATATAATCGAAAAGCGAAAAACAACATTACGGTTCCCATTAAAAAAACGATAATAGCGGCTACAATTGACAATTGCAGCCTTCCTGTAAAACCAAATACCGGAATTACCGAAATAATTATCATCCAAATGGTGTACATAATGATCTGCAAAGCAGTGCCCTTATCTTTCTTACCAGTAGGAAGCATTTTAAAACCACCTTTCCTGTAATCATCATCCAACATCCAACCCAAAGCCCAGAAGTGTGGAAATTGCCAAAAGAACTGTATCATGAACAGGGTACCGGGCTCAATACCAAAATTATCGGTAGCGGCCACCCATCCCAACATAAAGGGAATAGCACCAGGAAAGGCACCTACAAAGACGGCCAAGGGCGTTTTAGTCTTTAAGGGCGTATATACACTTGTGTACAAAAAAATGGAGATAGCGCCAAACATGGCCGTCTTGGGGTTTAGAAAATACAGCGCCACAATTCCCACAATGGTCATTAGAACGGCAATGGCCATGGCCGTGGCCACAGACATTCTACCCGCTGGTATAGGCCTGTTTTTGGTGCGGCTCATCAAAGCATCCAGGTCCTTTTCAATAATTTGATTGAAAGCGTTGGAAGCCCCTACCATACAATACCCACCGAAAGCCAAAAGTAGCACCGAGGAGAAATTAATTTCAACAGCACCCAGAAAATACCCCGCTATGGAAGAAAAGACCACACTTACAGCGAGCCTAGCTTTGGTAATTTCTTTAAAGTCAGCAAAATATACCGATAAAGAGGTGTTTTTAACTGAACCGACCGCCGTTTTCATTTGCATTTTTTAAATGGACCGCAAAGATACACCGCAAAGGAATTTTTTGCAACCAAATAAACATGTTTATATGAATTAACTATTAAAGGAGTGGCTGAAGCCTGAACGAATCCAGGAAATACCATAAGGTCAAATTTGCCCACGACCGCCATATCATTATGGAACAAAAAAAATCCCGAGCCGTGGCTCGGGATTTTAATATATTGTAAATTTCAACTATTGCAGCTTAAAAGTAATTGGAATACTGAACGGTACACGAACAGGTCTACCTCTTTGTTTCCCTGGGGTCATTTTAGGCAATTTACTGATAATCCTTGCAGCTTCTTCCTCCAAGTTTTTATCCGGACCTCTCATCCTTACGTTCCCGATGCTTCCATCCTTTTGGATAACAAACATTACGTTCACCCTACCTTGCACTCCCATTTCCTGGGCAATTTCCGGATAGCGGAAGTTTTTTCCAATGTGCTTTTGCATCATGGAGTTAAAACAATCCCTCAATTTACTTTTTGGTTCATTTTCACAGCCAGGAAAAATAGGAACATCCTCGATAACGGCGAAAGGTACATCCACATCCTCTTCTACCTCTTCCACCTCAACATCGGCTACTTCTATTACTTCTTCCTCTTGACTGGTTTCTGTAGATTCAATTACGGTCTCTTCCACTTCCTCCTCATCTTCAACTACCTCAATAATTTCCGGGGCAGCTGGTGGTGGTGGTGGTGGTGGTGTCTTAATTTGTTCGGTCATTGGAACCTCTTCGTCCAAAGTATCCTCCACATTCATGGTGTAATCAAAATTATTATCATCGTCATAGGTCTTCCATTCAAAAGCTATATACGTCAATAGCATGACCAAAACAAGACCAATAACGAAATAAAGCCCGCTATTTCTTGTTAAATCTGCCTTCGGATTCTTTTTAAGTTCCATAATTCTTAATTTTTAATGTTCGCTAATTTATATATTTATTTTATCTGTTTAAAACTTTTTGTTAAAAAAAAAACAAATAAATTTAAACAGGTCCGTGGGCTTCAAAGCATCCTTTTATATGCAACTAAAGGCCTTGAACGTTATTGATCGGAAAAATTCCATTCCTACACATCCATTGCGCTAAGAACCAGCAGGTTGCCCTCCTTTGTCCCGAACACACCCCAAATTACTCAAAAAAAACACCATTTCACCCATTATAAAGGAGTTTTTCCGGAGAAAATGAATTTTACCGCAAAACTTCCGAACAATGCCCCCAAACTATTTGCCAGAACATCCAGCAAATCGGGCTCCCTATCTACCGTGGCCACACCTTGAAGCATCTCAATAATTATACCATAAACCACAGCGTAGAAAATTATTTTCAAAATAACTTTTTTCGGCGGTGTATTTTTGCGATCGATCTCCCTAAATGACAAGCATCCCAAAACGGTAAATACAAAGTAAAAAGAAAAATGTACCAACTTGTCTAAATGGGGGATATTTATGGAAGGTAGACTATCATCCTCAAAAGAAAATAAGCTGAGCGATGTTATGAACACCACCCAGCTTATAAACAAGATTGTAAAAAAATATTTTTTAGGCACCCACAAGTTCTTTGTACTCTGCATCCCCTAGCAAGCCATCTATTTCGGAGGAATCACTAATTTTCACTTTAATGATCCAACCATCGCCATAAGGATCGGTATTTACCTTTTCCGGTTCGTCTTCAAGCGATTCATTAAAAGCAATTATTTCCCCACTTAAGGGCAAAAAAAGATCAGAAACCGTCTTTACGGCCTCAACCGTTCCAAAAACTTCATCCTTGTCCAAGGTCTCGTCCAAGGTCTCCACTTCCACATAAACGATATCCCCGAGTTCCCCTTGGGCAAAATCAGTAATCCCGACAATAGCGGTATCGCCCTCTATTCTGACCCATTCATGGTCTTTTGTGTACTTTAAATCTGAAGGTATATTCATTATCTAAAATTTGTTAAGGCAACAAATGTAAAAGAATATCTCATGTTAATCAAAAAACTCATTTAAACTTTTTGCCCCCTCGTAAAAATAAATTCCTTAATGGCCAAACCCTCCTAGTTTAAACTAGTTCCCAAAATTATACCTCAAGGTAAAGCCGGTATTGATGGAAGTTTGGGGAAAAGCCGTGGACACGGCAAATTTTGAAAACGAATGATCGTAAAAAAACAGGGCGTTCAAGCTTTTGCTCAAAGCGTAATCAGCTACAAATTTTACTGACATTAAGTTTTGTCCGGAAGTAATTTGATTGTTGTCTATGTCCAAGTTTCGTATAATGGTAATATTATCCCTAAGGGTAACGTCCGCCTTTAGATTCAAATCTCCTTTTAAACGCTGTTGTTCACCGCCAATATTGGTAACAAATTTAACGTCCTTAAAACGATACCCGAGTCCAACAGTGTATTCCTTTCCATTGATCTCTGTCATTAGACTATTGTCAAAACTCAGGGACAATGCCCTATCCGTTCTTATCTCCGCAAGTACACTGAGGGAGTTCTGCATTTCAAAATCTACCCTCAGCAGTGGGTTGAACTGATCGGTAAGGACCACATTGTTCATAATATTGACCGGTAAAAAATCCTGGGTCTCTGTATTTATTGGCTCCATGCCCTCATTGATCAATTGTGTACGGGTCAAATTGGTCTGATACGAATTTACACTGTAGGCCGATCTATACCCATGACTAAGGGAAAAACGCTTAAATTTCTTCTTAAACCAAGGATTGCGCATTAATCCGGTATACTTAATGTTCCAATTGGGAATTGGTATATTTCTAAAAGCGTCCAAACTAACCTTATTGGGATCCTTCCCAGTATAAGCAGCAAAAAAAGCGGGCAACAAAACATCCTGGCTCGTCTTACCGTATCTCTCCGGAAAACCATCCTCATCCACCACACCGGTATCGTGGTTTCTTTCGGAAACAATCCTATTGGCTATAGTGATCCTATTTTCCTTAAAGGTTTCAAAATTGGCAGAATCAAATTCGTCACTATTGTTAAAAACAGTGCCGATCATTAAAGTGGAAATACTGAAATTACCGTAGTTGTTCCCCAAAAGATTCACATATTCAAATGCGTTATTTCCCAGATCCTCTACGTTAAATGTCTCCTGATAACTTTCGGACATCTGTCTATCGGCCACAAGGTCTATGGTTAAATCCCTGGTGGGCTGTGCCGTAGCGGTGATATTCAACTGCTTATTGGTATTCTGAATATATTGCTGGTTGAATTCCGGAAAGGTGGTCAACCAGCCGTTTCTGGCCGCCTCATACCTAACATCGGCCTGACTACCAAAGATAAATCCTATGGTTGGTTTTGCAGTACCAATAAAGCCTACAGACCTAGTATACCCAGGCAGCACCTTACCATCATTCTGACTATAGGTAACATTTACACGTTTCACCATGGTAAGTACATCTATAAAAGCATTGTACCCTGCACCTGAAGCTTTTTTAACCTCTTTATCATCGGCATTTGATGCCGGGTTGCCTGCCTTATCCAAACGCGTCGGTTTTGCAACGGCCCCTTTGGTATTCTTTCTTCCCAAACCAAGGAAATCATAGAATTTTTGCATGGTCAGGGATGCTGTTAAATTATGGGTACTGGCATTCTGTACGGTATTAATATCCTCCCCGGCCACTTTGTTCAGAGCATCCCCTCCCCTTTGCCAGTCAAAATTACTGGTATAAGTGTACTGGGCATTTATAAAATCGAAAGCAGGAATTTTGTTCAAGGGCAATTCATAGTTCAATTGCATTTCCTGGGAATGTCTGTTGGGCTCCCCAAGATCAAAAAATCCATCCCACAATCCCAAAGCCTGATTGATCTCGGAATCCGGATTGCCATCTTCAGAAAAATAATTCCTTACAATATTGTTGTTGGAAGCGGTAAGGTTTAAACGCAAGGATTTTGTGAGGCTATAATTAATGGCATATTGCCAATTGAAAAGATAATTCCTTTGTTGTAGAAATGGCAGGTCCAACTTTTCTACCCCAGGTTCAAAAACATCCCTGAACTTTTGCTGATTAAATGATCGGTTGATATTGGATTGAAGCGAAACACTGGCAGGTAAAACATTCAGATTTAAATCCTTCAACCATTTCCAATATTTCCCGGTAAACAAGGAATCCTTCTTGGCAAATGGCTCAATTGGAGCAGGCTTAAAATTATGGTTGTAAACAAAACCTGTTACCACATTCTGGTCCCTGAGCTCATCGATCTCAAAATCCCTATGGTTCACCTCGTTATAGGAATAATTGAAGGTAAAATTCTCAATATCATAGAAATTGGCCTCGGCCTCTTCGCCCCAGTCCTTTCTTACCCCAATAAAATTAACACTGGTCCTCTTGGTATAATCCTCTCCCTGCTGTTTAATTGCCTCGGCGTCTTCAGGAGTTTCGGCAGCTGCGATACGATCATCCAATTTTAAATCATCATAGACAGGGTCGAATTCCGGAGTGATCATCTGCTCGGAAATACCGTAATTGAAGGGTAGTTGCAAGCCCCAATTTTTGGGAAACAATTGACCAATATTTACATTGGTGACCACATCATAGGAAATGGCATCCTCCCGTGCACGTTCATTGGGCATTTGATCTATGGCCCCGAAACCCGAAGTACTTTTACTACCGGTGGCGGATACATTGGCAAAATCTGCCATATTCATATCCATGGCGGCTATAGCGGCCCATCCCCCGTTATTATCCAAACCTGATAGGCGAAGTTCATTGAACCAAACCTCTCCCCTAGCCGGTAGATTATCATCGTTCTTAACCCCAACCATCATACTCCGTATACCGCCCAAGGAAGGATTTCCCCGGATACCGATACGCAGTTTGCCCAGTGTTCTAGGATCAAATTCATTTACCTGGACCACTTCACCATTGTTTATTTCATAATAATTAATGGTACTCAACGTTTGGGCTGCAATGCCTGCAGATTTTACTTTGGACAAATCATCCAATGAGAGGTCCAGTTCATTAACATCCGGCCAAATTTCGCTATCCGAACTTGCCCCGTGGGGCGTTAGCTGTAAGGGCAATTCTATCTGATAAAAATTCTGTGTAAAATCCGAACCTATCCTTACAAAGCCCACCAAAGGCGTCTCGTCATTGGCATAATCCGATTCTACAATTTCTTCGGCATGCATAAACATTTTTAAACGTTTATATTGCCTTATATCTATATCCAAATTTTTAAAGACCCCTCTGGAATCTTGGGACTCCAAGTTCTCGACAACAAATGACAAGGATTGTTCATTTTGCCTTATTATAGTATTATTGTTATTCAATCTTTCTCGTTGTACACCTGGAGGCAAAACATAGGGTATAGGGGTCCGGGCTGCATTTTCCTCAATGTTTACGGCGTTAACATCCACCAAAGTGCCATCATCGGTGGGATCCCCATCTACATCTGGCTGCAAGGATTTGGCATAAGTACGCCAATCTCCACGGACAAGATCCAAGGTAGCGAAACGCAATACCACATTACTTGAAAACCCCGTTAGGTACATCCGCATAAAGCTTATAGACCTAAAATCGCTTATCCCGCCAACCGCATCCGTAAAGTCGGACAAAGGTATTTTGTACTGGATCCAACGTTCGTTCAAGGTATTGCCATTGGGCAAAGACCTGGTAACCCCCTCCTTAATATCGGTTACATATTTATCATTGACCGTTGTCCCTGGTTTAATATTTATACGATACTCATAATAACTGTTTACCGTATTCATGGTTCCATCCCTATCTATGTCTTCCACATCCGGCAAGGTGGTGGACCCCCTGTTGGAATTGCTCAATTGTACTGGAGAGTTTCCGTCAGGGTTATTGTAATTAAGATAACGTTCCAAAATACTGCCTTCCCTGTTCAGGAAGTACTCGTAATTATCCAGGGCCGGATCTTCCGCCGGGCCATTATAGGTTATACCTCCTTCAAAAGTATAGGTAGCCTCCTCGGCATCGGTTAATCCGTCAAAACCAATATCCTGCAAGCCCCTATTGTTCTGGTCCGCATCAAAAGCGTACACTAGGGATTGGGTTGCGGGAACCTTTCCCCAAGATGTTTTATAGGTAAGATCGTTGGAAACCGGATCTACAGGTAATCCGTTTTCATATTGTTTCCTTCCATCGGGAAGAACATCCTCTGAAATATTACCAAGGTTGATCACCAAATCCCCGGAACTTGTAGCAATACCGTCCACATAAGGATCCAATACCCAAAATTGAACGTATTCTACGTTGGACTGTTCAAAATTGGTACTGCTCAAGGATCGCATTATCCCTGCCCATTTGTCCTGTGGTTGTTCCGCGGTAAAATTTGGATTTGCATTATAGGGACCTTTCATACTAGGATAATATGCTATATCCAAGGTGTTTTGCGCCAAAGTTTGCCCCTGGGCAACATCCTGGTTAAAAACATCCTGTATATAGATTCTTCTGGTCTCGTTGGTAGAAATGTCATCATCACTCAATTCTGTAGGCCGCTGATTGGAATAAAAAATGGGATCTACGGTATACCAGGCCATTTTTGCCCTTCCATATCCAGACTCCACACTATTGGTGGTAGTGGCGAATTCAACTGGCGGACTCGCCATGGACCATCCCAAAAAGGAACGGATATCGATCAGCGATTGCGCCCCCTCAAAATCGTCCAGATAGGTGGTAGTTTCCCCTTCAAAATCCGCATTCTTGGGAGAACTTGGGCTTAAGAAGGCTACTTCGCCACGAACTGATAAGTTGGAAGGAACATCTGTATCTATATTTGGCAATTTATTGGCCAACCTGGTCAAAAATGGAACTTCCGTGGAAAAATTACTGTTCAGTCCAAATATAGTATTGTTTACAGGTTCTATACCATAGTTGGATTTTTGCGTCAATGGTTTTTCATTCAGGTTCAACAAAGTACCCCCGAGCACAAAATTCTTATTAAATTGATGCTCCACATTTACACCTGTAAAACGTCTGGTCTGCTGTCCAAAAACCGCATTGTTCTCCACCGAAATATTGATGGGCGTATTGGAAGCTTCCAAACTTGGATCCAAAATCTGCACGGTGCCCGACTGATAATTTACGGTGTAATCAATACCTTCCTGTAACTGCCTTCCCCCGGCCGTAACCCTTACGGATCCCTGAGGAACATTAAAGGCCCCAATAGGAATTCCATTTGTTCCCTGTGACTTATAGGTCCCTTTTAGTATAAACCTATTTTTATCCGCATCCTGTTGGGCAGCCGCCGTAGGAAGCGAGTACATATTCCTAAAGACATACTTTCTTTGATTGGCATTATAGCCTTGATCATTATCCACATCATAGGTACCGCCGCCCAGAAGGTTGAACAAGTATTCCCCAAAAGGTTCAACTTTGGTAAATATAATGCTCCCTGTTTGCGAGTTTATGGTAATACCTTCCACATAATCAAAAAAACCATCCCCTCCACTCTGAAGATCATTATATGCATTTAACCTATCCAGGTTAAACACATCCAACAATATCCTATCTTCCAAGGGCTTGGGACTTGTTGGCCAGCCCGAACCAACACCGGATTCCGCTGGCGTAATATAATTTCTTGGAGTGGTTTCTGCATATAAAATGTTCAACTTAAAATCTTCCTGACTCAATTGATAGGCACCAGTGGCGTAAATATTCTTCATCATCAAATCCCATATGGGATCTACAACATTGGTGATATTACTTTTTAACAACTTAAGGATCAGGGTATTGTTATTTACTGGAATCTCAGCACCCGGCGACACGGTAGTAGCATCCACACCGCCATTGGCGAACTCTCCTACCTGATACACCTGCCCATTATAGGTATATTGAAAGGCGACCCCAAGGACTTCATCATTGCTCAATCTTTGGTTTAGGGATATATAGCCCAATTGTGAGTTAAAGGTAAAATCCCTGCCCTGTTCCAGTTTTCTAGCATTCTCCAAAATAGCATAATCAAACCCTTGATTTACGGTATAGCCAGGCACATTAAACCCTGATTGAACAGTGGCTATATCGCGAATGCTATTTGTAAGCGCTCCTCCCGATCCAATTTGGAGGGGATCAAAATCGTTGGCAGCATTCCTTGGTAAATTTCCGGCAGCAGAGCTATTAAAGAATCCAGCAGGATCCCCATTGTTCCTCCCTATTCTGGTTTTTTCCGGTTGCACTTCCCCCAAATCCTGAATAGCGACAACATTTCTAATATTCACGGTTTGCTGGCTCCTATTGGTAATCCACACCTCCAACCTTGTTATTTGGACCTGGCTCCTTATATAAGGATAGTCTGCAAGGGCTGCATCATAATTATCCCTAAAATAATGGGCCAAGAAAAAGTGTTTGTCGGCATCGTAATCCTGGGCCCTAAGCTCAAAGTCGTTCACCGTACCCCCACCTTGTGCCACCACTGTATTGCTCTGGGACCTTTGTTCCGAAAATACGGCAGTAACCCTAGTCTTCCCAAATTGCAATTCTGTCTTTACCCCAAAGAGGCTTTGAGCCCCGGTAATCAAGGAGCTATTAAGGGGCATACTAACATTACCCACTTCAATTTTTTGAAGTATATCATCCTCGGATGGCGTGTAGTCCAACTTTACCAAATTCTGGAAATCGAAGGTTGCCTCGGTATCGTAATTAGCGGTAACCTGTAGTCGCTCCCCAATTTTACCCAACATACTTAAGCTTATCCGCTGGTCAAAATCAAAGGAAAGATTGGTCCTGTTACGTGGGGACAGGGAGGGGTTATCGTTTTTTTGCCAAATGACACCTAAATCCATTGCCACCGATCCTTGTGGAATTACCTCAATGGTATTGCCTCCAAAGACACTTTCAAAAAAACTATTATTTACATAGAAATTGGGAAGTAAATTTTTACGGGCCGCCTCACTACCCTCTTTTTTGCCTGAAAAAGCATCAATTTTTTCTTTAAAATAAGACTTCATACCCTCCCGGCGCACAAGTTCCAAGTATTGGTCGGGAGTAAGGATAACGGGGTAATTGATATCATAATCCCCTACACTTACAGTATAGATATATCTGTCCAGATCGGGATCATACGTATATTTTGAAACAATGCTGTCCGGGTTTTCCATTTTCAATCTCCCCAGAGCAACACCAGTTTTTAGCGAGTCCGCTTCTTGCCCAATTGCATCTTCCCCTTCTATTTCCTGTGCCACGGAAGTACCCGTTGAGCCCAAGAAAATAAATAGTAGGATGGTAAGCTTAAATGATGATTTAAGATAAAATTTTGCCCCTTTTTTCAAACTTGTTATAAATTTTTAAGCGCAAGTTTTATAATGTCCTCTACGCTTAGTCCAGGGTCTTGGCCAACTATTTTATCCACAACCTTTTCAGCATGCTTGCGGACAAAACCAAGAACCTCTAATGCAGATAACGCTTCATCTTTATTTGTATTGTTTGATGGGGCGGAAAGTTCATCAATATCGTAGACTTTTAAAACCTTATCCTTTAGGTCCAGAATTACCCGTTGTGCCGTTTTGGCACCGATGCCTTTGATTCCCTGAATAGTAGGCACATCCCCTGTTGCAATGGCATCCCTAATTTGACTAGGGGACAGGGAAGACAACATGGTTCTGGCCGTACTGGATCCTATACCTGACACGGACAACAACAATCTGAATATCTCCCTTTCGGACTTTTCAGAGAACCCGAACAAAGTATGTGAATCTTCCTTTACTTGTAGATGGGTGTACAGTTGAATACTTTCCGAATCCCCAATTTTTGAAAACGTGTGCAAAGAAATATTTACAAAATATCCTACTCCCGCACATTCAATTACAATATGGGTTGGATTTTTTTCAACAAGTTTTCCTTTTAAATGGGTAATCATTTGTTATTGGGGATTTCAGAACCCAGCTTTCCAATATCTCGAAACCTGAATTTATTTCAACTATTCTACTTTTGTTTTTTTGCCAATTTTCTCTTTTCACGCTCTTGGGCGTCAATAACCGCAACAGCGGTCATATTGACCATCTCGTCCACACTGGCCCCTAATTGAAGGATATGAACGGAACGTCTCAAACCTACCATGATAGGACCAATGGAATCTGCCTGGTTCAATTCTTTCAGCAGCTTATAGGTAATGTTGGCCGACTCCAAATTGGGAAAAATAAGTGTATTTACTTTTTTACCGGACAATTTGGAAAAGGGAAATTTACCCTGATGCAGTTCCTTGTTCAAAGCAAAGTCGATTTGCAGTTCACCATCTACCACTAATTCCGGGTTGGTGGCATGCAATATTTTTACAGCTTCCTTGACTTTGGTAGCACGGGGATGTGTAGAAGATCCAAAATTGGCATAGGACAATAGGGCCATTACGGGGCTAAAGCCAAAAGTAACGGCTACATTGGCCGTCATCTTTGCAATTTCGGCGATTTCCTCGGCACTGGGATCGATGTTGATGGAAGTATCGGCCAAAAACAAGGGGCCTCTTTCGGTAATCATAATGTTCACCGTAGATACTTTCTTAACGTTGGCAGCCCTTCCTATTACTTCGAACACTGGTTTTACCACGGTTGGGTATGCTCTGGAGTATCCGGAAATCATACCATCGGCATCTCCCTCCAAAACCATCATTGCTGCAAAATAGTTACGCTCCCTCATCTTAGCACGGGCACTGAAAAGACTTACCCCGCTACGCTGTCTATTTTCAAAATACTTGGAAGCATATTGATTTCTTTTGTCATTGGCTTCATCGGCATGGGAATCTATAACGAGAATATCGGCGTCAAATTCCAATTCTTTCATCAATTCTGCAATAACTGCTTTATTCCCCAATAAAATTGGAATTGCCATCCCTTCTTCATAGGCAATTTGGGCAGCCTTTAGAACGTCCAGATGATCGGCCTCGGCGTATACAATTTTTTTAGGGTTCATTCTGGCACGGTCGTGAAGCAAACGGACTATTTTATTGTCATTCCCGGAGCGCTGTAATAATTCCTCCCTATACTTATCCCAATCATCAATAGGCATTTTGGCCACTCCACTCTCCATAGCCGCCTTTGCAACGGCAGGGGGTATCTCAGAAATCAATCTGGGATCAAAAGGTTTTGGAATTATATACTCCCGCCCAAAGGTCAACCTTGTTTGTCCGTAGGCGATATTCACCTGTTCCGGAACAGGCTCCTTGGTAAGTTCTGCCAAAGCCTTCACTGCCGCCATTTTCATAGCTTCGTTTATCTTGGTGGCCCTTACATCCAATGCCCCCCTAAAAATAAAAGGGAATCCCAAAACATTGTTCACTTGATTCGGATGATCGGACCTACCTGTGGCCATGATGATATCCTTTCTGGTTTTTATGGCCAGGTTATAATCTATTTCCGGATCGGGATTGGCCATGGCAAACACAATGGGATCTTTAGCCATGGACAATAACATTTTTTCTGAAACGATATCCTTTACGGAAAGACCAATAAAAACATCGGCATCTTTCATGGCCTCTTCCAAGGTATCGATTTTCCTATCCGTAGCAAACTCCAATTTCTCGGCAGACAAGTTATCCCGATCGCTCCGGATAACCCCTTTGCTATCCAACATTACAATATTTTTGTTTTTGGCCCCGAAAGCTTTGTACAGGCGGGTACATGAAACGGCAGCTGCACCTGCCCCACTGATTACGATACGGACATCACTAATTTTTTTGTTGGTAAGCACCAAAGCGTTCAAAAGTGCCGCGGCCGAAATTATAGCCGTTCCGTGTTGGTCATCGTGCATTACGGGAATATCCAGCTCCTCTTTTAAACGTCTTTCAATTTCAAAAGCTTCAGGAGCCTTAATGTCCTCCAAATTTATACCTCCAAACGTTGGAGCAATTATCTTTACGGTTTCAATGAATTTTTCAACATCGGTGGTGTCCAATTCAATGTCTATTCCATCTATATCTGCGAAAATCTTAAATAACAAGCACTTACCTTCCATCACCGGCTTTGAAGCCTCGGGTCCAATATCGCCCAATCCTAGGACTGCGGTTCCATTGGATATTACGGCTACAATATTGCCTTTGGCCGTATACTTGTACACGTTGTCCTTGTCCTTGGCAATTTCCAGACAGGGCTCTGCCACACCGGGTGAATAGGCAAGACCTAAATCCCTTTGGGTGGCATAGGGTTTGGTAGGAACTATTTTTATCTTTCCAGGTTGTGGTTTGGCGTGGTATACCAGTGCTTCCCTTCTTGTCTTTTGCTTGCTCATATAGTGTGATATTAGAAAAACAAAGTTAAGAGTATTCTTTAAATTAAAAGGATTTAAAAAAGTAATCTACCATCGCTTCAAAAGAAGTAGTGTAATTCAATTTTTAATTACCCGGTCCAAAACTCCCACCAAATACGCAAAAATGGCACTCTCCAAGAAGGGAGCCGTTTCTTTTACAGGCGGTGGGCCTACACTTAAGGAAACCTGTTCCCTACTTCAGAAATTCCAAATTCCTTTTTAAACCGGAGAATTTGGTGCGCTTTACGGCAGACTTCTGGACCACCTTCTTAAATACATCGTCCGTAATTTCTTCCCAATCCTTTTTGGCTGACCTCCCCTGACCCCTC
>TARA_R110002050_G_scaffold109750_3_pt1 | contig 14089 bp, 6 predicted proteins | sample TARA_R110002050 | Tara Oceans TARA_R110002050 (sample SAMEA4396988) | marine metagenome | biome: Polar Biome; feature: [DCM] deep chlorophyll maximum layer (ENVO:01000326); material: water (ENVO:00002006), including particulate matter (ENVO:01000060) such as... | depth 25 m
CTATATAACGCCGCAAGAATTTAACTTACTAGCTAATCAAGCTCAAATGGAGGTTTTTGAGGAATATTTTTATGACATCAATAAATTTGATAGAATAAATAACAATGACACAGAGTATTCTAACATGATTAGTTTACTAGAAGAAAAAATAAGTCCTTTTGAAAAGTATAGAGTTTCTATGTCTGCTGTTAGTGGAAATCAGTTAACTTTACCTACAGATGTTTATAGGTTGGGTTTGGTTTTTTACGGAGCAGCTGGTTATGATGTAGAAGTAGAACAAATAAATAAAAAAGAATTATTATATGTAGAGCGTTCACCTTTAGCAGCGCCAACATCAACTCACCCTGTTTACGTTCGTAAAACAGACACTACTATTAAAGTTTTTCCATCTTCACCAACAACAGCGTATAGCGTTAGTAATATAACTTGTAACTATGTTGCTAGGCCAACTGATATTATTTGGGGCTACACAGATGTAAGTGGTACTGCTCTATACAATAGTGGAACATCAACAAACCCACAGTTACACGAATCTGAAGAAACAACTTTGGTTATAAAAATACTTGCTTTAGCAGGAATAATATTACAAGATCCTAGTATGTATCAAATAGCTACTGGCGAAGATAACAAGAAAACACAACAAGAAAAACAATAACATATGGGATTATTTAAAGGAACAAAAGAGCAATATCACGGTTTTAATAGTTTTACAGCCACAGCTAATCAAACTAATTTCACGTTAGATTATCCAGCACTACCATCAAGTTCAGCTGAGTTTAATGTTTTTTTAACGGGTACCGTAGGTAGTGTTACTAAAACACAAAGAACTTTAGCTTCTGCGTTTAGTGTTGCAATAACAAGCTACACTGCTTCTACCGGTGTTTTAGTGTTAGATACTCAAATACCTGTAAATACAATTGTTGAAGTTATATTAATTAATCCAAATCTAGGTAATTATAAACATATATCACTAGATGATATAACAAACAACTTTATAGTAGCATACACTGGTGAAGACAAGTTAATAAACAGAGCAAGAAGAACTGACGTTGTTTTTTATGCTAAAAGAGCTTTTCAAGAACTTAGTTACGATACGCTTAAATCTACAAAAGCACAAGAGGTTGAAATAGACTCTAGCTTACAAATGGATTTACCTCCAGACTATGTTAATTACGTAAATATTTCTTGGGTAGATAACTCTGGAATATATAGACCTTTAAGCCCAATAAGACATACTGGAAATCCAACAGATATATCTCAAGATGGTACATATGAGTACATTTTTAATAATCAAGGCGAGTATTTAACAGGTTCTGATTCTACAACTTTATCAAGAAGAAAAAATTTGTCTGGAACTGTAACTGATGATATTAATTACGATACTAAAATTTATGATTCAAATTTTGGAAGACGTTTTGGTATTAACCCAGATTCAGCAAATGCAAACGGCTATTACTTTATTGACGAAGAAAAAGGTAAAATAAATTTTTCTTCTAATGTGAACTCAAAACTTGTCGTTGTGCAATACGTAAGTGATGGTTTAGCTACTGATGGTGAAATGGTAATTCATAAGTTTGCAGAAGAAGCAGTTTATAAATATATAGCCCACGGCATATTGGCTACAAAAGCAAACGTACAAGAATACATAGTAAATAGATTTAAAAAAGAAAAAAGAGCTGCTATAAGAACAGCAAAGTTAAGACTGTCTAACTTAAAACCTAGAGAGTTAGAACAAACAATGAGAGGTAAATCTAAACAAATAAAACACTAATACATGCCAGAAATTAAAAATAATTTCACTGGGGCTAAGATGAATCAAGATCTTGACGAAAGATTAATCCCAAAAGGTGAATATAGAGAAGCTTTTAATATAGATGTAAGTTCTTCAGAAGAAGACGATCTTGGTGCTGTTCAAAATGCTTTTGGTAATGTAGTAAAATCTGATATTAATATTGCTGGCGCTAAGTGTATAGGTTCTTATGTAAACAAAAAAGATAACACTATAATTTGGTTTATTAAAGGTGACACTGTAGATGCTATTGCCAAATACAATCCAGAGACAGATGAAGTAAGACCATTGCTTGTAGACGCAGAGAGTAATAGTAATAGGTTTTTAAAGTTTAACACTGACTATTTAATAACTGGTATAAACGTAATTGATGATCTTTTGTTTTGGACTGACAATTTAAACGAGCCAAGACAGCTTAATATTAATAGACACTACTCACCTAATTTTACTTCAACATCTCTTTTTAAAGACGGTATAAACTTACAAACAACAAAAAAGTTTACACAAGATGACATAACTGTCATAAAAAAATATCCTTTAAACGCTCCTAAAATAACGCTTTCAAGTCAAGTGCGAGAAGGCAATGTTGAAGGTAAAATACACACCCATAAAAATACACATAAAGTTTCTCCTGAGCAAAGGCATGGTTTTGACTTAACAAATGCTCATAACGTGTTTGCTAGAGGTGCTGGCTCACACTCATCAACAAGAAACATAACAGAAGAAACATATTTAGAAAGAGCTATTGTTACAACTGTTGTTGAAACAGCAAGTGACGTTATATGTTTTGACCCTTCAGAGTCTGCTGTTATAGGAAAACAAAGCAGTTATGTAAAGTGGCAAGCTGTGAGAAAAGGTATGAGAGTAAGAATATCTACTCACTCTTCAAACTGGGCAGAGCCTACAGAGTCTTTTACTATAAGAGACGTTGATTATTTAAACCATAGAATAAGATTAAATGGACAAATAAAATCAACATCTTTAATATCTGCTAATAGAAAAATAAGAATAAGCGAGTGGTCAGAGCCTTTTAACAACACAAACCTTTGGCAGTACACAAACTCAACTAATCAAGTTATAAACAAACCTACAGGCGTTAGCAGCTCACCTTATAAAAATGCTGATGGAAGCTTACTTTTAGACGGTGGTTTATTAAAAAATGGAACAGGAACAGATATTATATTAGCTGTTAGCTCTGACTCTGATGCTAGTTGGACTAAAGGTGCTGCTGGTACTTACACCTCTACAAACAGCACTGGTTCAACTGTTTATTTAGAGGGTATAACACCTAGCTCATCTGGATTAATAAACGGTCATATATATAAAATATCAGTAACTATAAGTAGAACAGGTGGTAGTGGAGAAATTGGTTTTTCTCACGACGATGCTAGTAGTGCCGCAACTGGTATTGGTTACGAGGTTATACAAAACTCTACATCTACAAAACAGTTTAACTATATTTTTAAATCAACAGGTAAACAGTTAAAAATATATGCAAGTGCAAATACTACTGGTGTTATAACAATTAATAGCATAACCTGCATGTCTGGGCCAAGAACTGTATCTATTGAGCCTTTTAACTTTTACGGAGATGTTGCTTATAAAGCAGGGGATATTGTAAAATTAAAAACTAGTATAGGTGATATAGGTGATCCTGAAAGTGATAGTGATATTGTCGTTAGGTTAAAGCTTTTAGAAGAAGTTACTGGCACTTCTAATGTTACTAAAATGGCTAAGTCACAAGCAGAAGCTATTGGTGATGGAGTAACTGGTAATGATAAAGTGCAAAACGGTGATTTTAGCTCAACAACTGGTTGGTCTTCTTTTGGTGGTAGCTCTGGCGCATCTCAAGGCGATGCAATAACTACAAGTGCAACAGACGCCGCGTTTTTCGTAACTAGTGGAGCTTTAACAAGTCCAAACAGCGAGTGGGGTTATGCTGAAAATACTTTATCAGAAGCTTTAGTTGCTGATGAAGTTTATAAAATGACATACTCTGTTACTACAGCAACAACAGGAGATAATACTAATAAAGGTGTGTTAAAATTATTACTAGGTACTTTTGTAGATGGTCAACACCATTGCCCTAACGAGATATTTTTGGACACATACACTACTGGTACAAAAACTGTTTACTGGAAGCAAAGAGCTGTTGCTGGTGGAGCATTAAGTCTTTCTAAAATAAAATTATATAATGATACTAGATGGAACGGTGTTATAGATAATATAGTTATTAAAAAAGCTACAAATACAAGTTATGTAAGTGGTGGTAGCTATGGAACAACGCCAAGCGGTGGAAGAAAAACATTTAACACTGAAGTAATATCTATTGATAATAAAATAGGTGCAATAACGGGAGATGCTGTTACTAGCTGGACTTCTTTAAGAGAGCAGCAAGATCCTATATACGAGTTTGAAATGCCTAGATTTGCTTATAGGTGGAAGTATGTGGATAATGAATACTCTTCTTTTTCTCCTTTTACTCCAATAGCATTTTTACCAGAGTCTAAAATAGGTTATGTTTTTGATGCTGAAGATGGTTACAACAAAGCCATGTTTAATAATTTAAGAAAGATAGAAATAAGTGGTTTTAGAAACAAACCTAAAGATGTAATTGGTTTAGATTTAATTTCTAAAAAATCTAACGAAACTAGCGTTTATGTTGTAAAAAAATATAAAAAATCAGACTTAGACGATCTTTACAACGGTGGTAAAATAACTATAACAAAAGAAGAGATAAAGTCTTTACTACCATCAAATCAACTATTAAGATCTTACGATAATGTTCCTAGAAAAGCAAAAGCACAAGAGGTAACAGCTAATAGATTACTATATGGTAACTATGTTCAGCAATATAATATTTCTGATACACCTGTAAACATTGATGTAAAACTTCAAAAAAATGATATACAAAATAACATTGCAACTAAATCAATTAAATCAATAAGAGATTATGAGGTTGGAGTTTCTTATTTAGATAGGTTTGGTAGACAAACACCTGTTTTTTCTGACGAATCAGGAGTTGTAAAGGTTGGTCAAGAGTTTTCTAGCTGTGCAAATTCTTTTAGTGTAAAAGTTAATTCAAAAGCACCAGACTGGGCTACGCATTATAAATACTGGGTTAAAGATGCTTCGTCTGAGTTTTATAATATTGCTATGGATAGGTTTTACAACGCTGAAGAAGAAGAGAACGTTTGGATTTCTTTTCCATCTTCAGACACAAGCAAAGTTTCTATTGGAGATTATATTGTTATTAAAAAAGCCCATGCAAAAGATAGTGTTGCAATACAAGATAATACTTCTACTGTAAAATACAAGGTATTAGATAAAGAATCAAACGCGCCTGATTATATAAAGTATAAAAAAGAAGAAGTTGGTGTTTCTAACTCGGCAACTACATTTTCTGTAGGCCCGCAAATAAACGCTGATGACAATACAACAGAAAAGAAAAATCAAAAATATATAAAACAAACAGGCCAATACCCTTCTAAAGGTTATAGTAGGTTTTTAATATCAGCAAAAGATTTAGACGGAGATACTGATTTATTAGACTTATTTAACGAGTCTTGCGAGCTTAGTGGAGTTTTTTATGATTTTAAAGACAGATATGTTCAGTTTAAATCTTTAGCAGATGGAAGTGCTTCAAAGCATTACAAAACTTCTAAGATATATAGAAAAATATTTTTAAACAAAACAGCACAAGGTACAAACGTAGTAGAAACAGATGGGTTTGTAAGAACAACAACAACAGCAGTGATGACAAGCACAACTTTAAATGTTGTTAGTTCAACAAATATATCCGTGGGTATGGCTATTTGTACTGGCGAAGCATCAAGTAATACTGCTTTTGGTCAGAAAATTACTGTAAAAGAAGTTGTAAACGGAACTTCTGTTAAGTTAAGCGAAAAGCTTACAAAAATTCAAGAAGGTCAAGCCGTTATGTTTAAAGATCTTTACGAGTCTTTTATATTTGAAATTAAAGAGTCTTTTGGAAATGATATTTCTTTTCTTGGAGAGTCACCTTCCGCTGCAATAAGAAGATTAACAGATGACAGTGCTTACACTGAAAACTCAACTGTAATACAAAACCCTCAAGACAATAAGTTTATTTGTGAGTTTAGTAAAGAAACTCAAGAAGGTTATGGAGATGAATTTAAAGGAAAGTTTTTTGTAAAAATAAAAAGAGATTCCGTATTAAACAAAAACATAACTGAAGCTTTGGCTACAACTAAAACGTGGAAAAGCAAAACATCTACAAGCGCAACGTGGGCTCATAGTTGGTTAAATGACAATTCTTCAGGAAACGAGGCAAACGTGATAAATTACTCTGATGAAACAAACCTTAACTATCACGGCGCTGCAAGTATATTAGAGGATTTACTTTTATTTAGTAATGTTACACCTGATGGCTCCGTAAAAGCTGGAGGATTTACAGGTAATACAACACTGTTTAGTACTCATGGATTAACATTTATGATTAATGGTAATTTAAAAATTGAAGATTACTTAACAGACGGTGTTATAATAAAAGGTACTACAGCAGGTTTTAAAGAAGGTGCACTAAATGAATTTAATGATAATAACTATTGGATAAATGGTTATAATGGTGAAAACACAGATGGTATAACTTATAACCCATCGATGTGTATTGATAGTTCTTTAAGCTGGACAGACGATGCTGCATATACCTATGCCAGTTCGGCAAACTCACTTAGAAGAGGACATGGTTTTGTCGTTGGAAACACCACTTGTTCTTTTAAGTTTTTTGGCATGCCGTCAAATCAAGCTACGATCGGCAATTTAGGTGATAAGTACGGTATGTATAATTACTTAACAAGACCTGGAACTCAGTTTAGAATTATTGGAGATCCAACTGCTACAGTATACAGTATCGTAAACGTGGTTAGAAATCACGCTGTTTTTAACAATCATGCTGGTTCAATTGGTAAAGCTAATTCTTTTTTAGAAACTATAGGTTTTGGTAAATTTACAGATGGTCACGCGTCATCTGCAGTTACACAGTGGTGGAATGAAAGTCTTGGTGGTAGAGGTTCTTCTGAAGATAATAGAGGTGTTTATGAAGATGCTGACACTGATAAAGAAGCTTATTACAACCAAGCTATATGTATAGACTTACAGTTAAACAAACCTATTGTTTGGAGCCCAACAGATCCTTCTACAACTTTTAAAAATGGAAAAGTATCTATAGTGCCTATGGGCTTAACTTGTGCAAACGCTACTTTTGGTACTGACACAGGTTCTATATCAGAAGCTGATACAAAAGCAAATAGAGTTAACCATAGTTTATCAAACTCATGCGTAATATCTATAGCGGAGCTTGATACTGGTGACAAAACGTTTTCAACTAAAACACCTGCGGTTTTTGAAGTTTTACCAAAAGAAAGGGCGGATTTAAACTTATTTTATGAAACACCAACCACTAGCATAATACTAAAAGATGGTATGTTTATTAGACTAGCTGACACATCAGCTGTTACACAGCCTTTTAGATCAACAGCAACTATAATAGTTTCAAACACTAATAACACATCAAACAATCAATTTCAAGTCGACCCAGCTCAATTGCTTCAAGACTGCCCAGCTGGACAAGAAATTGAGATTGGTGTAAAAGATGCAAACGGAGATGTTGTTTACAGCCATGTATTTAAAACAGAAGAAGATATAATAGGTGGACTTCCTTCTAGTTCGGGTAGTGTTAGTGCTGATGGTGGGCTTTTAAACGTTGCAACTGGAACACCTGTGTCCGGCATCTACAATATACCATCAGTTGTTTTAGACTGGCACAACTGCTTTAGCTTTGGTAATGGCGTTGAATCTAACAGACTTTTTGATGATTTTAATGCTGTGTTTATGGATAAAGGACCTGTTGTATCTACAATACTAGAGCAAACATATGAAGAAGATCATAGAAAATACTCTATGATATACTCTGGTATATATAATGAAACAAGTGGTGTTAATAGGCTAAACCAATTTATACAAGCAGAAAAAATAACTAAAGATTTAAATCCTGACTACGGTAGTATACAAAAGTTATTTACTAGAAACACAAATGTTGTGGTGTTGTGTGAGGATAAAACTTTAAAAGTATTGGCTAACAAAGACGCTTTGTTCAATGCCGATGGAAACCCACAACTAATAGCTACTAACAAAGTATTAGGCCAAACTATACCTTTTGCAGGTGAGTATGGTATATCAACAAACCCTGAATCTTTTGCAAATTTTGGATATAGAATGTATTACGCTGATAGAAAAAGAAATGCTGTTTTAAGGCTCTCTGGTGATGGTATAACAGATATAGCAGCTAAAGGTATGTCTGACTTTTTTAAAGATAATCTAAGCAACTCTACAACAGTTATAGGTGGTTATGACGAAGGTAAAGATCTATACAACATAACCTTAAATGGTAAAACAGTTAGTTTTACAGAAAAAGTAAATGGTTGGACAAGTTTAAAGTCATTTATTCCAGAAAATAGTATTTCAGTCGCTGGTAATTACTATAGTTTTTCAGACACAAATGGTGATAATATTTCTGAGCTTTGGCTACACAACAAAAACTTAACAAGAATGAACTTTTATGGAGTACAGTATGACTCTAGTATTAAGTTTGTTTTTAACGATGCGCCAGGTTCTATAAAATCATTTAAGTCTATAAACTACGAGGGAACTTCTGGTTGGAAAGCCTCTGCAATAGCAACAGAAAACGAGTCAGGTTCAATAACTACTTTTGTAGAAAAAGAAGGTAAATACTTTAATTTTATACAAGGTGACGATCATGACATTGACAACTTAAAGTTAGAGTCTTTTAGTATTCAAGGTATTGGATCGCCAACAGCGGTTAATATAAGCTCTTATGCAAAATACTTTACACACACGGTTACAGCTGTTGATATAGCATCAAACATTGCTCCTAAAAAATGGAATTTAAACAATAGTTCTTCAGACTCTACAGGCACAGACTTAACATCATCTTTTAATGATGACAATGGTAGCATGGCACAAACAAAAACCGCAGTGTTTTATGTACACCCACAGATAATTAGCGGTATACAGTGGAATGTTTCAGCTACAGATTTTGCGGTTAACATCACAAACTCTACTGGTATAAACTCTGCTGCCGTTATAACACAAGATGGTATAAAAGTAAAAATAACAGTTTCTTATAGTGGTAGTTTTCCTAATAATAACAGTAGTTCTACAATAACAATATCTAGTGGAACTGCATATCAAACACAACAATAAATATGGCTGGTAAAATAAATACATTAATTGAAGGTTGCACTTTTACACAAACAACTACAAGCACGTCTGTAGCTGCTAGTTCTAGTTCTACCACTCTTTTTGTTACGCTAAACAGTCAGATAAGAGTTGGTATGAAAGTTAGTTACTCTGGCTCGCCAGTTAGCTTGCTAGTTAGTGCTGTGGAAGAAGAGTTTGTTTCTACAACTAGAAGAACAAAAATAACATTAGATTCTGCTCAGTCAATAAGCAATAGTACTGAAATAACTTTTACCGCTACAGATAGTGTGTATAGCAACACTGGTAGATATAAAGATACTAGCATTTTTAAGTTAACTATAACCAGAGATGATGAAATGGTTTTAACTCCACCACCATCAATTGATTTTAGTGATGTTAACAATATTAATGATTACTTTGTTGAGGTAACTGATACAAAAACTTCTGAAAAATTAACCTCAAGAGTTTATACTATAACTCACACTGTTCCTTTAAGATCTAGCGCTAGTGATGACGTTATAAGTGTTACTTGTAGAGCAAGCCAAGACAAAACTGCTGGCTCTACAAAAATATATGGTTTTGATTTATTAGCAAAAACACCACCCACATCTTCTTTTAGCCCAACAAACCAAGAGGTTGGTGATAGAACTAATTTTAAACTTAACACTTCTTCTACTTTAAGAAGTATAAACAAAAGAAAAGACACTAGACACCTTGTTGTTTATGGTGATCCAGGTGCAACACTAACTGTAGTAGCAGTTTCAAATACCGTAACGGGAACAACACAAGCAAGTACAACAGGCACTACGGTTACTGTAGCTGCAAATCAATCAGCAAATATACTTGTTGGATCTTTAGTAACTGGAACAGGAATAACAGCAGGTGACACTGTTGTGGCTGTAAATACTAGTACACATGTAGTAACGTTGTCATCTGCAAGGACAGTTGGCAGTGGTGTTACTTTGTCTTTTATCTCTTCGTTGATAGCATCTGCTACAAAAACAATTGGAACAACTGGAATATATGCGCAGCAAGTAAATTTTCCTAAAAACAACACATCCGCTAATATAGTTTACACGTTTACTTTAACAGAAATAGGCTCTGACACGTTTGTAGGTGTTGTATCACCAATTACATTTACAATAACTAGTAATGGCACCGCGAGAGTAGAGAGCGATGTTTCAGTGCAACCTGTAAGAACAAAAGCAGCAAAAGAATCAAACCCAATAAGATCTGTGTATGATACAGCTGCAGCAAGAGCTGTTAATGATTTCCGTGAGGCATAATAAATAAAAAAATATGGCAACAATAACACTAACATTTGCAAACCCAGTAAACGCTTCTTTACAAGCTTTGTCAAACACAGCATCAAGGGACAACGTTTATTTTAAAGATACTCAAAATCCACCAAAAACTCATTTTGTTGGAGAATGTACTGCTATATCTGCAGATAAAAAAACAATAACAGTAGATGTTGGTAGTAGCACAACCAGACAAACACCTGGTACTAGTGACTTTGTGTTTTTTGGTAAAAACAACAAAATAAGTACCTCTGCTTTATTAGGTTATTATGCAGATGTTACAATGCAGACTGATCAAACAACTAAAATGGAGCTTTTTAGTGTTGGCTCTATTATATCTGAAAGTAGTAAATAATACGCATAAGGTGTAATTATAATAAAATAAGACAATAAAATGATAGAATACATAGAATACATACCGCAGGTTAATTACGCTATACTACCACTACTAACAGCTGTGGGTGGTTTAGCGCAAATTGGTATGGGTATAGACTGGGGTGGAAAAAAAGCAGATGCAGCTAGACAAGCTCAAAAAGCTTTTGACGATCAAAAAAATATATATAAAGGTTTAGATACTAGCAATACGTTTGGTAGTGTAAGAAATAGATTTCAAAATCTTGGTAATGCTTTTAAAGGTGTAGAAAATGCTTATGAAGACATGACTGTCAATACTCAGCAAGCAGATTTTATGGCACAACAATCACAACAAGGTGCAGCTAATATAATGCAAAATATGTCTGGCGCTGCCGGTGGATCTGGTATAGGCGCTTTAGCTCAAGCGTTAGCAAATCAACAAACCCAATCAATGCAACAGGCATCTGCTTCTATAGGTATGCAAGAAGCTAAAAATCAACAATTACAAGCTGGAGCACAGTCTAAAATTGATTTAATGACAGCTCAACAAGAAAACCAAAACGCTGCCCTTACAGCCAAGGGTTTTGCTGATGTTGACAAGTTGAAAGGAGAAGGCGCTTATAGATCTCAAAGCGCAGAGGCAAGTAAACAGGCTACTTTGTTAGGAATGGATGCTAACACTTTAGCGGCTGCAAATCAAGAAGTAGCTGCTGGTAAAGCTATGGTAGCTGGTGGTATAGGTGCTACTCTAGGAGGTTTAGCTGGTGGCTTTGGAAAAGACGGTAAGTTTGATTTTAAAAACATGTATAAAGTAAACTAATATGGCAAAAGGATTCGGGAAAATGGACGTTGGCTTAGTAAATCAAGTTAACAAAGTAAATAAAAACTACGACAGTGAAATTTTAGCTACCGGTGTTAATTCATTTATGAGCGCTGCAAAGCCTGTTGTTGAAAGTTTTGCTGAGGTTCAAGGTAAGTTTGATAAAATAATGGAAAGCTTTACAGACGCATCTCAAATACCAACAGCTTCGGCAGAAGAAAGATCTATGCTTCAGCCAATAGTAGATGCAACATCTACAGAGGCACAGAAGCACGCTCTAGCTTATGCAGAAAATCCTAGTGATTTAGAGGCTCAAGCAGGTTTTAACAAAGCTATAGCTAAGATGAATCAAGTTACTGCTGGTCAAACAGAGCTTTATAAAAACAAAGCAGAAGCAAAAGTTAACTATGACAACCATAGTTACTCTTCTGGTCAACTTCCTAGTGAAAAGCAAGACGCTATGCAAATATTAGGTGGTTCAGGTTTTACAGAGTCTTATGACGAAAACGGTTACAAAACTTACAAAATGGACAATGGGACTATATATGATAACAACCCTAACACAGAGTACTCTGAAATTCCAAAAGTACAGGGAGAGTTTAAAGAAGGAAGAACTGCAATGTTTACCGCTTGGAACGAAAATACAAAAGTTAATGGTAACGCAAACATAAGTAAATCACTAAAAAACTTTAGTGTTGATGGTACCGCAAACAGTATATATTCTAGTATAATGTCAAGTGGAACAAAAGCAGATGGAACTACTGGTAGAGCACCTACCTATGGAGAGCAAGTTGACTTATTGTTTGGTGATATTTCCGGTGATGAAATGGCTGGTTCATACGCTGATATGTGGTTAAAAGGAAGCTTAGACCCTAGTTATTACCAAGATGCAAATGGTAACGAAATAACAGATGAGAGAGGTGTTCCGTTTAGTAACTTAGAACTTGATAAAAGAGAAAGCTTATTAAGAAACAGGACAAGACTTCCTAACAATATGAAAAATTTATCAAGGTTTTATGCTAACACTATAAAAAGTGGTTTGGAACAAAAGCAAATAACAGCAGCTGAAGAAGAAAATGTTTTGTTAATGACACCTGGTACTGAAGGAAAGTTTGAAACTTTTAAAAACGAAACAGAAGCAAATGAAGCTAAGTTAAATCTTTACACTGATAAAACAATGGAAAGTCTAATACCTTCAGGATTTTCTACAGATGAAAACATAGTTCAAAAACTTGAAAATGCTTTTAAAAACGACAAGCTTGTTGTTGAAGGAACTTTAATTTCAGCAGAGGGTGAAGATGATAAATACGGAATATCTATTATACCTACAAGAGGTTTAGATGGTGATAAGGTTGGTGCTCAAGAATTAATTTATGATCCAAACAACGCTAACGACATGCGTGAGCTTAGAAACTATTTAAGAGAAAACTCAAGCACATTAAAAAACATGGAAAAACTAGGTGGTTTTCCTAGTGAGTGGGTAGGACTTGATGGTGAGTTAATGTACGCACCAATAGGTGACAGTGAATCAGCTTACAGTCAAACAGAACCGTATCTACCTTCAGAGATAGAAGACGATGGTAAGTTTAAAGATCCAAGTAATGAACAAGTTCTACCAGATTACTTAAAAGGTAGAGATGCTAAAACCACACAAACTGTTGTACCAGAAATAAATACTAATGTAAATGTAGATGAAATAATGGCTGATAACGATGCCAACAACCCATACTCTGTAAACTACACACCTCCATTAAATTAAATAAAATATGTCAGAAGAAAAAAAATTGCTGAAAAATGATCCATTTGACTTTGGAATGGCTAATAGTAGCTACAAGTCTAGAGGTGGTAAAGGTGGTACTACTTTAGGTGATTTTAACAGCAACCCTGGTAATATCATGTACTATCAAGTGCACACGTCTGGTGAAGAAAAGGGTGAGTTAATAATGGACAAAAAAACTAATAAGCCAAGAATTTCTGGATATGCGCAAGGTTTAATTGACCAAGGTTTTGACATAAAACCTGGAGCTGCTAACGAGCACGGTGTATTTATATTTTTTAAAAACAAAGAAGATGGTTTATTAGCTAAAAAAGATTTTTGGAAAGACGCGAAAACATGGGGTGGTTATAAAAATTTAACCGTTGACAAAGCTCTGCTTAGATATAGTGGTGGTGGTTATGATTCTAACGGTCTTAAAAACCTTGGTATTGATGGAGGTAGAGCATTATCATCTTTAAGTGCAAGTGAAATTGACTCTTTGTCTGGTCATCAGATGAAAAGAGAAGATCCAGGTGTTTTTAATACTTTAATGGAAAAAAACCTTATTTTTGGTATAGATGGTGGTGGTTTTTCATTTGACCCTAAAGACGATCCAAACTCAGGAACTGTAGATAACATGGCTAAAAATAAATCGCTTTTTAAGCCAAACCTAACAGACCCAGTTAGTGGAGAAAAACTAAACATGGGTGACAGTAAAAAACAAGCTGCTCCACAATTTCCTCAAGGTAATATTACAAAAGAAATCGATCCTACTACAGTCGTAGTGGAAGAAAACAATCAACATAAAA
>TARA_R110002050_G_scaffold199627_2_pt1 | contig 14080 bp, 16 predicted proteins | sample TARA_R110002050 | Tara Oceans TARA_R110002050 (sample SAMEA4396988) | marine metagenome | biome: Polar Biome; feature: [DCM] deep chlorophyll maximum layer (ENVO:01000326); material: water (ENVO:00002006), including particulate matter (ENVO:01000060) such as... | depth 25 m
AGAACGTAGCGGTTCAACTTGCGAACTTTGTACGGGTACCAATAATTTAGAAGTTTTTGAAGTGGAACCAGTTTCTATAAGTGGAGTTGATTCTAGTATTTTGGCGTGTGAAACTTGCCGTACACAAATTGAAGACCCTGAGCAAATGGATGCTAACCACTGGCGCTGTCTTAATGATAGCATGTGGAGTGAATATGATTCTGTGAAGGTCGTTGCTTGGCGTATGTTATCGCGTTTAAAGTCTGAAGGATGGCCTAAAGACCTTTTGGATATGATGTATTTGGAGCCAGAAGCTTTAGATTGGGCTAAAGCCACAGGTGAAGGAATGGCAGAAGCCGATAAAATTATTCATAGAGATGTGAACGGTGTTATTCTGGAAAATGGAGATAGTGTTGTGCTCATTAAAGACCTTAAAATAAAGGGGTCTAGCCAAGTTGCAAAACAGGGTACAGCGGTTCGTAGAATTTCTTTAGATCGCGAAAATGCGGAGTATATTGAAGGTAAGGTTGGGCCTACGCTTACTGTTATAATTACGAAGTACGTGAAGAAAATTTAAAACGTCTTTGCGAGTAAAACGAAGCAATCTATTAGTTTGGTAAACAAAACTAACAGATTGCTTCGTCACTAAAAAGCACCTCGTAAAGACATTTGTTTTATTTCTTCATTTCGGTAAAATACTCATAGAAGTATGGAATTGTTTCAATGCCTTTAAAATAATTCCAAACTCCGAAATGCTCATTAGGGGAGTGGATGGCATCACTATCCAAACCAAAGCCCATTAGAATTGTTTTACTACCCAATTCTTTTTCAAATAAAGAAACAATAGGAATACTACCGCCACTACGTTGTGGAATGGGTTTTTTGCCAAAGGTAGTTTCATAGGCCTTTGATGCCGCCTGATAAGCAATTGTATCAATCGGAGTTACATACCCTTGCCCACCATGGTGTGGTTTGACTTTAACCGTAACCCCTTTTGGGGCAATCGACTCAAAATGGGTTTTGAACAGTTCTGTGATCTCTTTCCAATCTTGATTAGGAACCAATCGCATAGAAATTTTAGCATAGGCCTTGCTTGCAATAACCGTTTTTGCGCCTTCGCCAATATAACCGCCCCAAATACCGTTTACATCTAATGTCGGTCTGATGGAGTTGCGTTCGTTTGTAGAGTATCCTTTTTCACCATATACTGATTCAATATCAAGAGCTTTCTGATAGCTTTCTAAACTAAATGGCGCTTTTGCCATTTCTGCTCTTTCTTCTTTTGACAATTCTTCAACTTTATCGTAGAAACCTGGTATGGTTACATGATTATTTTCATCGTGAAGACTGGCAATCATTTTTGTTAGTATATTGATTGGGTTGGCTACCGCACCACCATATAGTCCCGAATGTAAGTCTCTGTTTGGTCCCGTTACTTCGACCTCTACATAACTTAATCCACGAAGCCCGGTAGTGATAGAAGGCACATCGTTAGCAATCATACCAGTATCTGAAATCAATATAATGTCATTGGCCAATTTCTCTTTATTCTCAGCTACATAAATACTTAAGTTATTACTACCGACTTCTTCTTCGCCTTCAATCATGAATTTGACGTTGCAAGGCAGTTGATCGGTCTTTACCATCAGTTCTAAAGCTTTTACATGCATATACATTTGGCCTTTGTCATCGCAGGCTCCTCTAGCATAAATAGCACCTTCTGGGTGTGCAACGGTCTTTTTAATAACCGGTTCGAACGGAGGTGAATGCCATAGGTCTATTGGGTCGGCTGGTTGCACATCATAATGGCCATAAACTAGTATAGTCGGTAAATCAGGATTTATAATTTTTTCACCGTATACGATTGGATATCCTGCTGTTTCATGAATTTCTACAACATCGCAACCTGCTTCTTCTAACCTTCTCTTTACCGTTTCGGCCGTATCTATTACATCTTGCGAATATGCAGGATCTGCACTAACCGACGGAATCTTAAGTAGTTCTATAAGCTCATTTAAAAATCGGTCCCTATTTTCCGACAAATAATTCTTTACGTTTTTCATGTACTATTTTATAAGACTTTTGATAAAAATACGAAAAGCGTAATTTTTAAATGGTAAAATTTAGAGAATTGAAATTTTGGCTTATATTTGCAGCCCGATAATAATCGGATATTGATGCAGGCGTGGTGGAATTGGTAGACACGCCAGACTTAGAATCTGGTGCCGCGAGGTGTGGGAGTTCGAGTCTCCCCGCCCGTACAAAAGTCGAAGAGAAATCTTCGACTTTTTTTATTGAAAATTACTTCACTTTTTTTCTTGGGTACAACATAGGTACAACATTTACCCTTCTTTCTTCCTCTAATTAAGTTTGATATTAAATGCTTTTACCTACTATCGAACCATATTTCTTACGATTGCAAATAATATTTTTTGACGTTTCTCAACTTTTAACCTTCGATAAAGAGAAGTTTATTATAATACAATATACCTACAATTTAAACTTGTAGAATACTTCCATCAAAAGATTTCGGCATTAATCTTCATTATTGTATGACCTTGGCTTTTGCCATTCTATTTGCAACTAATATATAAGACGCTACAATTATTAATTGTGAATTTTTGGTTGAAGTATTTGACTAAAGTATCTGTTATTAATTTTTTGTGTATATTTGTTAACCAAATAGTTAAACCAAAGGGTTGTAAAATGACAAAACACAAAGACAATAAAACAGAAGAACAAATATTAGAAGCAGCACAAAAAATTTTTCAAGCTAAAGGAATGGATGGTGCGCGAATGCAAGAAATTGCGGACAAAGCAAGTATCAATAAGGCAATGTTGCATTATTACTACAGAAGTAAGCAACTTTTGTTCGAGGCTGTATTTAAAAAATCTTTTGCATTATTAGCACCCCAACTTAACGCTATACTAAATGATGATTCTTCATTAGAGGATAAAATCAAAAATTTCACTCACAACTATATTAGTTTTATAATAAAGCATCCTTATTTACCAAACTTCATTATTCAGGAACTCAATAGAAATCCAGAATTTATCAAAAAAATAAAAAAGAATGTTGCTTTTCCCAATATTAATAAATTTAAGCTACAAGTACAAAAAGAAGTTAATGCTGGTAACATTATACCCATAAGTGCAGAACAGTTGTTTATAAACATTTTGGCTTTAAACATATTTCCTTTTGTAGCCTCTCCATTAATTAAAGCATTTACCGAGGTTGATGACAACGATTACAAATCTCTTTTAGAAGCACGAAAGAAAGAAGTGTCGGATTTTATTATAAATGCCATAAAAAAATAAATCTATGAAATCGATTTATCTACTCATACCATTCCTATTAGCAACATTGCTTGGTAACAGTCAAAACAACACATTGAGTTTAGAGGCCTGTTACGAGGGCTTAAAAACCAATTATCCGCTTGTAAAACAAGGTGCTATTTTAGAACAACAGAACAATGCCGAACTTTCGGTAATTAGCTCAAAAACGCTACCTCAATTCAACTTTAATGCCCAGGCTACTCACCAAAGCGAGGTTACCGAAGTACCCATACCAAATATTGACATAAACTCGCTAAACAACGACCAATATCGTGCAACACTAACAGCCAATCAGTTGTTGTATAATGGCGGAAGAATTAAGGCAAGCCAAGATTTACAAAATAGTAGTACCCAAAGAAAACAACAAGAAGTTGAAGTCAATTTGCACCAACTGAAACAGCGGGTCAATCAACTGTATTTTTCGATTCTTTTAATCGAGGACCAAATCCTCTTGTTAAACGCAAGAAAAGAGCAATTGTACAGCAAGCTAAACGAGGTGAAATCGGGTGTGAAAAATGGGGTGTTGCTGCCTACGTCAGATAAAGTCATTGAAGCCGAATTGTTAAAAATATTACAGCAATATCAGGAAGCCAACAATAATAAATCTAAATTAATCACATCCTTATCAACTTTAATAGGTGTTCCATTAAATACCGAAACCAGTTTCCAAAAACCGCTACTTTCTATCCTTGAAACTAATGATTTGAACAGGCCTGAATTAAGCTTGTTCAATTTACAAAAGCAAGAAATTGAACAACAGCAAAACGTCCTTTCCAAAGCAATTGCACCCGAGCTTAACGGCTTCGCAACGGGTGGTTTGGGCAATCCGGGACTTAACTTTTTGGAAAATGATTTTTCTGCCTACTACATTGTTGGATTAAAACTCAACTGGAATGTGTTTGATTGGAACGGCAACAAAAAGCAACGACAAGCCCTCAACTTTTCAAAAGAACTCATCAAAAATCAGGAAGAAATTTTTAGACTGAATACCAACACCGCCTTAAATGAACAACAAAAAGAAATGCAAACGCTTGAAAGTACAATAGCCATCGACCAACAACTTATGTCCCTTCAGCAAGAAGTCGTACACACTTTTGATGCGCAATTGAAAAATGGGGTGATTACCACATCTCAATATATTATTGAACTTACCAAGCTGTACGAAGCCGAAAATCTATTTAATCAACATAAAACCCAACTGGAACTGGCAAAAGCCAATTACAACACCTTAAAAGGTGATTTAAACTAGAAAAACGATGAAAAATATAACAAAAATACTACTTATACTCACCGCTGTACCACTACTCACCGCGTGTAACAACAATGGAGACAAAGCAGACGGCTACGGAAATTTTGAAGCCACTGAAATAATTATTTCTGCCGAAAATACCGGAAAACTCATAGCCTTTAACATTGATGAAGGTGCGGTCATTGAACAGCATCAACAAATAGGTACTATAGATACTATTCCGCTTCACTTAAAAAAAGAGCAACTATTGGTACAAAAGGAGGTGATTGCCTCAAAGTCCAAGGGCGTGTTGTCACAGATTAATGTGCTGCAAGCAAAATTAAAAACCGCCAACACCAATAAGGTAAGAACAGAAAACCTCATTAAAGACAACGCCGGGACGCAAAAACAACTGGATGATATTGATGGCGAAATCGCCGTTTTAAAAAATAGCATTCGGAGTGTTGAAATACAAAACGCTCCTGTGGTAAATGAGCTTAAAAGTACCGACATACAACTACAGCAAATAGACGACCAAATTCAAAAAAGCAACATCGTTAACCCTATAAACGGAACGGTGTTGACCAAATATGCCGAACCCAATGAAATTGTGAGTTTTGGCAAACCACTCTATAAAATTGCCGATTTATCTACAATGGATTTGCGGGTGTATGTGAGCGAAACCCAATTGGCATCTATTGCCATTGGTCAAACCGTTACCGTAAAAATCGATGACCAAGAGGGAATGAAATCGTATGATGGCATTGTTAGCTGGATAGCTTCGGAAGCCGAATTCACGCCAAAAATCATTCAAACCAAAGAAGAACGCGTTGCCCTTGTCTATGCCGTAAAAGTGCAAGTAAAAAACGATGGCAGTCTAAAAATAGGAATGCCGGCCGAAATGTGGATACAAAACCAAGAATAACCCTAAAACACTTATAATTATATGAAAACACTCATTTTTACAATTGCACTATCGGCTTTATTTGCCAGCTGCAAACAAAACACCGAAAAGGCTTATTTAGCGGCGAACACTCAAGAAACAGCCGACCTAAAAACACAACCTGACGAGGCTTATACCTTGATGAAAAACAATTGTTACGTCTGTCACAATCCACAAGCGGCATCACACGACGACATTATAGCACCTCCGTTTAAAGCCGTAAAAATGCGCTACACCAATGTGTATGACAACAAAACCGACTTTATCAATGCGATGGTGCATTGGGTGCAAAATCCCGAAGAAGAAAAAGCTCTTATGCGAGGTGCTGTAAATCGATTTAAAGTAATGCCCAAACTTGATTTCCCTACCGAAGATTTAGAAAAAATAGCCGCATACATTTATGACAACGATTTAGAAGAACCCACTTGGATGGAAGAACATATGCAAAAACAGCACGGCAATGGTAAAGGAATGGGAAAAGGAAAAATGAACAAAAACTAAATATATAAAATGAAAAAACTAGCATTAGTAATACTAACACTCGCCACCCTTTGGAGTTGTGGCACTGTAAAAAACAGCAATACGATGAACTTAAAAACCCTGCACACCGAAGAAAAAGCAGTAATAACGCAACTTTTGTTTAAACCTACAGATGCGAAAGTAATCTCAATTCAAATTGAAAAAAACAAAAGCCTTGAAGAGCACGTTTCCAAAATGCCGGCACTCTTTGTATGCGTGAGCGGTAAAGCGGTTTACTCAGACGAAAAAGGCACTAAAGAAACCTTACAAGAAGGCGATTATGTAATTATTGAAGCCAATGTAAAACACCAAGTAGATGCACTAAAAAAGAGCCATTTCTTATTGATAAAATAAATGGGAATCCTTGTAAAAAACATATCTAAATCCTACGGCAAGGTAACGGCTTTGTCCAACATTTCCTTGGATGTAAAGCCTGGTGAACTCTATGGTTTAATCGGTCCCGATGGTGCCGGCAAAACCACCTTGTTCCGCATATTGACCACCTTGTTGATTGCCGATAAAGGACAAGCCACCGTTGCTGGTTTTGATGTGTTTCACGATTACAAATCCATCAGAAATAGTGTGGGCTATATGCCGGGACGTTTCTCATTGTATCAAGATTTAACGGTAGAGGAAAACCTGAATTTTTTCGCTACCATATTTGGGACTACCATAGCAGAAAACTACGATTTAATCAAAGACATCTATGTGCAAATAGAACCTTTTAAAAACCGAAGGGCCGGTAAACTTTCCGGCGGAATGAAGCAAAAACTCGCCTTGAGCTGTGCCTTGATTCACAAACCCAAAGTCTTGTTTTTAGACGAACCCACAACTGGTGTGGACCCAGTGTCGAGAAAGGAGTTTTGGGAAATGCTCAAACGCTTGCAACAAAAAGGCATCACCATTTTAGTATCTACGCCCTATATGGACGAAGCCGCTTTATGCGACCGCATTGCCTTAATACAAGGCGGTAAAATTCTTGAAATAGATACGCCAAAAGCCATTGTTGGCCACTTTCCAAAACCATTGTATAACATCAGTGCTTCTAATATGTACAGCCTAATTAATAGTTTAACCCACTATGAGCATACTTATAGTGTTTTTCCTTTTGGGGAGTTTGTACACTATACCGACAAGCGCGACCCTATCGATAAAGCAAGTTTAAAAACTTATTTAGAGCAACAAGGACTTACCAATATTGACATTGTAGTCACCCAACCCACCATAGAAGACACTTTTATGGAATTAGCCAAATAATGAAAACACAAAACGTTATAGAAGTAGAAAACCTTTCCAAACTATTTGGTGATTTTACAGCGGTAAACCAAATAAGTTTTCACGTAAAAGCCGGGGAAATTTTTGGATTTCTCGGTGCCAATGGTGCCGGAAAAACTACAGCAATGAAAATGCTTATTGGTATTTCATCACCTTCTTCGGGCAAAGCAACAGTAGCGGGATTTGATGTGTACAAACAAACCGAATCCATCAAAAAAAATATTGGGTATATGAGCCAAAAGTTTGCTTTATACGATGACCTTACCGTAAAAGAGAACATTACATTTTTTGGAGGTATTTACGGACTGTCCAAAAAACAAATAGACCAAAAACGCTGCGAACTGGTTGAAGAATTAGGACTTCAAGAAGTAACCAATAGTTTGGTGACCTCATTGCCCTTGGGCTGGAAACAGAAGTTGGCTTTTTCGGTGTCCTTATTGCACGAACCGAAAATTGTTTTTTTAGATGAGCCTACTGGTGGCGTTGACCCCATTACCAGACGGCAATTTTGGGAACTCATTTACAAAGCTGCCCACAATGGCACCACCATATTCGTAACTACCCATTATATGGACGAAGCCGAATATTGCGACCGTGTATCTATAATGGTAAATGGAAAAATTGAAGCTCTGGACACGCCCAAAAAGTTAAAAGAACAATATAAAACGGATACAATGAACGACGTTTTTTTAAAACTAGCCAGAGGATGAAACGATTTGTAGGTTTTGTAAGAAAAGAATTTTATCACATTTTTCGTGATAGACGTTCGTTGTTTATTTTGTTCGGGATGCCTATTGCCCAAATCCTTTTGTTCGGTTTTGCCATTACCAATGAAATTAACAATGTAGATATCGCCATTTTAGACCAGGCCAATGATGTTACTTCCAAAGAAATCATCAATAAAATTGCTTCTTCAAAGCATTTTAGCATTGTAGATATCATTCAACAAGAGTCTTCCATAGAATCCATATTCAAAAAAGGAAAGGTAAAAGCCGTACTTCAGTTTGAAAACAATTTTGGGCGTCATCTCATTAAAGAAAAACAAGCAACCGTACAAATATTGACCGATGCCACCGACCCCAATATGGCAAATACCATCAGTAATTACATCACGTCCATCCTTAAAAATTACCAACATGAATTAAACAACGCAGTGTCCATAGATTACCAGATTGTACCGCAAAGCCGTATGGTGTATAATGCCGAACTTAAAAGCGTATATATGTTTGTACCCGGTGTAATGACGGTTATTTTGATGTTGGTGTCGGCAATGATGACCTCTATTTCCATCACCCGCGAAAAGGAGCAAGGCACAATGGAAATTTTATTGGTGTCGCCCTTAAAACCCTTTCAGGTGATTATTGGCAAAGTGTTTCCTTACATTTTCCTATCGGTTATCAATGCCGTAGTAATCGTGTTGTTGAGCATATTTATTTTTAATGTTCCCGTAAAGGGCAGTTTGTTTTTGTTAGGGTTTGAAAGCATCTTGTTTATCATTACCTCATTGGCGTTGGGTATTTTAATTTCAACCATTTCGGCAACCCAACAAACCGCAATGATGATTTCCCTAATGGGTTTAATGCTGCCCACCATATTGCTTTCCGGATTTATTTTCCCTATCAGCAGTATGCCCTTGCCACTTCAGGTTATTAGCAACATTATTCCCGCCAAGTGGTTTATCATTATTGTTAAAGGCATTATGCTTAAGGGCGTTGATATTGTGTTTCTTTTAAAAGAAACCTTGATTTTATTTGCTATGACCTTGCTATTTATGGGCATCAGTGTTAAAAAATATAAAATAAGACTCGAATAAAATGAAGATAATACTGTATATCATAAGAAAAGAGTTCAAGCAAATCTTTAGAAATAAAGGAATGCTGCCCATTATCTTTATTTTGCCTGTCCTACAATTGGTTATTTTGTCCAATGCAGCAACCTATGAGATAAAAAACATCACCTTTGGCTATGTTGATGCCGATAACAGTAGTACGTCCAGAGGCTTGATAGAACGATTTGAAGCTTCAACCTATTTTAATGTTTCAGAAAAGTTTTCTTCGGAAAAAGAAGCCTCTACCGCAATGCAAGAAGGCAGTGTGGATGTGTACGTGAACATTCCAACGCATTTTGAACGTGATTTACAAAAAAACAAGCGCAACGAAATAGGTGTATTTATTGATGCCATTGACGGTTCGGCAGCAGGAGTCATTAATGTGTATGCAACCCAAATTATACAAAATTATAACAAACACATTGCAACAGACTTGATACAGGTTTCAGATTCCGTTCAGCAACCCAGTAGTATAGACAGTATTCCGTTGTTTTGGTATAATGAAACCCTCAACTACAAAACCTTTATGGTGCCAGGTATTTTGGTACTACTCGTTACTATGATTACGCTGTTTTTATCAGGAATGAACATTGTAAGGGAAAAAGAAATAGGCACGCTGGAACAAATTAATGTAACACCCATAAAAAAACATCAATTTATTATCGGCAAACTCTTCCCGTTTTGGGTGTTGGGTATGGGACTCTTAACTATTGGGTTAATTCTTGCGAAGGTTATTTTTAACGTGCCCATACTCGGAAACCTACTGCTTCTTTATGGCTATACTTCGGTGTATATACTGGTGATTTTAGGAATGGGTTTGTTTATTTCAAACTTTACCGATACCCAACAGCAAGCAATGTTTATTGCTTGGTTCTTTATCGTGATATTTATTTTAATGAGTGGCTTGTTTACACCCATAGAGAGTATGCCCAAATGGGCGCAACTCCTCACCGAATTCAATCCTATTAAATATTTTGTAGAGATTATAAGAATGGTAATGCTCAAAGGTTCCGGCTTTGCTGATATTTTTCCATTAGCCATAAAAACATTGGCTTATGCCATTGTAATGAACGGATTGGCCGTTTGGAGTTATAAGAAAACAACCTAAATATGAGTCGTCGTACTAAACATAAAAACAAATTGATTACCAATGAATCTCTATTTATTAGGGGGCCTTTATCCCGTTTGAAAGAATTAGGGTTTGCATTTAAGGTGTTCTTCAATTTTATTAAGGCCTTTAGGGTAATGCACTTTGTTGGCCCTTGTGTTACCGTATTTGGTTCGGCACGTTTTACACAAGAATCCGAACATTATAAAAATGCTGCAAAAATTGGTGCTGAATTGTCAAAAATAGGGTTTACAGTAATGACAGGCGGCGGTCCGGGAATTATGGAAGCTGCCAATAAAGGCGCGTATGAAGCTGGGGGGTATTCTGTTGGTTGCAATATTGTATTGCCTTTTGAACAAAAACCAAACCCATATCTTCATAAATGGATTAACATTCCCTATTTCTTTTTACGAAAAGTAATTTTGGTAAAATACTCTTATGCTTTTATAGTGATGCCAGGAGGTATTGGTACTTTAGACGAATTGTTTGAAGCACTAACCTTGATACAAACTAATATCATCAAAAGTTTTCCTGTGGTCATTTTCGATTCTCAATATCATAAAGAATTATGTGAGCATATCCATTTAATGGCAAAAAAAGAAAGCATCAGTCCAAAAGATATGAAGCTGTTATTTATAACCGATTCTATAGAGGATTTAATTACGCATATTGAAACTTATTCCATCAAAAAATTTGGACTGGTAAAAAAATCAGTCAATCCAAAATGGTGGCTTGGTGAGGCACAAAAAACATTTTAAAGTGATGAATTATGAAGAAAAGTGATTTTTTTAAATATGGAATAATAACTGTATTGTCCGCTTTTGCTTTACTGACCTTATTTTTAAGCAGTTCTGTATTGTTTGATTGGTTTGGCATAAGGGCAAAAGAAGGGAATTATGTACCATTTATTGTAGGGACAAATTTTTTGTGCTCTATTCTGTATTTAACCGCAGCTTATGGTTTCGTTAAACGAAAACAATGGACTTTTAAAGTCTTGCTGACCGCATTAATCTTTTTATCCGTTGGCTTTATAGGTTTGTTTGTTCATATTACTATTGATGGACTTTATGAAACTAAAACCGTTAGAGCTATGGTTTTTAGAATTGTGCTCACTTTAGGGTTTTTAGTTCTTGCTAAAAAAATAACTAACAAATGAAATTGATAGCCTGTCTTTTATTGGGAAGTTTGGTCTTTGCGCCAAAACAAAATACACAAGAAAGATATAGCCTTACGGTAACAACAGAAAACTTAAAAAATTCTGAAGGAACATTGTTTTTTTCCCTTTACAATACAGAAGGTAGTTTTCCTGATGAGAAGTTAGAACGCTACTATAAAAAGAAGAGTGTAACAATTGATGATAAAAGCGTCAAGGTTACATTTAACAACCTGCCTAAAGATAACTATGCTGTTACCGTTTTACACGACGAAAACAATAATGGTGAAATAGACAAAAAATTTATGTTGCCCTTACCTAAAGAAGGTATAGGGATTTCAAATTACGATGATTTTGGATTGTTCAACCGCCCAAACTTTAAAGATGCCAGCTTTGCCTTAAATAAGGGTAAAACCATAACGGTTAAGGTTATTTATAAATAGCAATGAAATACAACATTTACATATTGTTATTGATGATTAATTGCAGTTTTTTTGCGATTGCACAGGAAGTAGATTCTATTTTACCAGAGCTGACTTTATCCAAAATTGCACTTATTAATCAAACCGATAGCTATATCACTTTTCCCTTCGATATTGGTAATATAGAGCCCTTAATGTTTGAAGCCAATATAAATCCTTCATTTATTATAAGAGAGCGAGAAGACGCTAAACTGATGGCTGTTTTGACCCCACAGATTGTGATAAGAATGTATAATGAAGAATCATATCCTGTGAGAACACCGAGCTACATACCGCAAGTTTCTTTTTATTATTTGGCCAAACAAAATAATATCAATAATACCTTATCAATTTTTGGTAAAATAGCCCATCACTCTAACGGGCAAGATGGTTCGTTTTATAATGAGGATGGTTCCATAAATTTACTTACAGGAAATTTTGCTACAAACTATTTTGAATTAGGAGCCTTAAAATCTTCATACAGTTCTCGACTTAATGCAATAAAAGTACTTAAAAGCTCAATTGAAGTACACCCAAAAAGCTGGATGCTTGAAGAACTTGAAGGTTCATATAGTGGTTTGCGGTGGCATAATTCATTTACAGCCTTTAAGATACCCTTTGGCAATAGCAAAAGCAGCCAAAGACCTCATTTTTCGATGAAATTGGAAACCAATTTAATGTTAGACCAATACAATAATCTTGATTTTTTCGATGCAGACCGCATCAATGCTGGATTGACCTTTTATTACCACCCACAATTTTTAGAAGATATTGGATTGTTTGTGCAATTCTATCACGGAATGGATTACTACAATATTTATTTTCAGCATCAATTGGACGTCATACGGTTTGGGATAATGACCGAAATTTTACGCTTTTAAACTACTTGAATTATGAACCAAAATCAAATTGTAGTAACCAAAAATTCTGAATAAAAAGAGAATTATTCTGAAGAAAAATTGAGAGCTTCCTTACACTCTTGTGGTGCAACCAAAAATCAAATTGATATCATAATCAATCAGATTAACCCTCAAATTTATAATGGCATTACAACCAACGAAATCTATAAAAAAGCGTTTTCAATTTTAAAGAAGTTTGACCGCTCTTTTGCTTCGAGGTATAGTCTTAAACTTGCCCTTTTTGAATTGGGACCAACAGGTTATCCATTTGAGCATTTAATAGGTGCTTTATTAAAAGAAAAAGGTTATGAAACTAAGGTTAGCATTGTTTTACAAGGCAATTGTGTTACCCACGAAATAGATGTATTGGCAGAAAAAAATGGTAATGTATATGCCGTTGAATGCAAATTTCATTCAGATTCAAGAGCAACAAGCAATGTAATGGTGCCTTTGTATATAAACTCCAGATTTTTGGGCGTACAAAAGCATTGGAATGGCAATTCAAACAATAGAACGCATTTAAAACAAGGATGGTTGGTAACCAATACGCGTTTTACGAAAGATGCCGTAGATTATGGAATGTGCATCGGTTTAACGCTCTTAAGTTGGGATTATCCTAAAGATAAGGGTATAAAAACCAATATTGACAGTTACGGACTCTATCCCGTAACAGCCCTAACTACCTTGACCAAAAAAGAAAAACAGCAACTTATTACAACAGATATTATTCTGATAAAAGAACTTTATAACAACATACACGTACTTCAAAATTTAGATATTTCAACAAACAGAATACAGCAAACCAAAAAAGAAATTGGCAAGCTGTTACATTATGACAATTTTACCAATGAAACAAGAGAAGTTAATTAACGAAAAACCACATAAGTACGATGGTCGCTGCATACAAATCTTATTTAGAACGGTTAGTAAAAACCATTATAGCCTCTTAAAAATGGTTGACAATAAAGCGAGGATTGTACTAACCGTAAATTCCATAATTACTTCTTTGTTTTTTGGAATTCAAATTTTGAACAGGGAGGCACATTCCCCTGCATTCCACGAAAAGCTTCATTTCTAAAAAAGAGCTTCACTAAAAAAAATCTTGGACACAACTTCAAAGTTTCCGATTTCCATTTCATTAATCCCTTAAAAAAGCGGGAAACACTTCATTCCCAATCTACACCTTTAAAGTCAAGTCCGCTTAACATACCACTAAACGAGAATAATCCGTTTTCATAACCCGGTAAGCACATTCCCCTGCATTTCGCGAAAAACTACATTTCGGGAAAAGAGCTTCCCTGCAAAGGTCTTGGACACAATCCCCAATTTTAGCTTTCCATTCCGTTAACCC
>TARA_R110002050_G_scaffold280921_1_pt1 | contig 14075 bp, 13 predicted proteins | sample TARA_R110002050 | Tara Oceans TARA_R110002050 (sample SAMEA4396988) | marine metagenome | biome: Polar Biome; feature: [DCM] deep chlorophyll maximum layer (ENVO:01000326); material: water (ENVO:00002006), including particulate matter (ENVO:01000060) such as... | depth 25 m
CCAATCGGCAATATCAAGTTCACTTAAGCTATTAAACTCTTCCTCAATTAATTCCTCGTGATCTGCAATTTTCCATTCTTCTTCCTTAATAGGATTATGCTTGCGGTAATACTGCAGCGCTTGGTTTATCGCAATGCGCTTCAGCCAAGCGGGAAAGGTCTTATTGTTCTTTAAGTCATTAATACGATTAAAGGCTAAGATGAAGGTTTCTTGTAGCAAGTCCTGCGCAATATCTTCACGGCCTACAATACGCAGAATACTATTGTAGCTCGCTTTGCTGCAGGATTCGTAAAGGCTGCGGGCTGCAGCCGCATCCCCCTTTTTCCAATTACTAACCCAATTTCCTATTTCTTCCACGCCGTTTATTCGCATTCTATTTTAAAGATGCCGAGAGTGGTGAAAGGTTGTAATTTTTTGGAGATAATATTTTCTGATTAACGCTATGTACTTTAATGTTCTAAAAATCAGAATATTAAAATTTATCGTGAAATAAGAGAAAACAAATAATTGGTCTCAAATAATTATTTGAGCGGTATCAATTCATCTTTTAAGTCGAATGGACGCTTAGCTTATAGCAACTTGCACTCTTAAAAATTAACTAAGAACTTAAAAATATCACCCATGAAAAAAATAGCACTTTTATTAATTGCCTTATTGATGATAGCTTGCAACAGTCAGCGTACGGTGATACAAATACCGGCTAAGCATAGTGTAGAAATGGATTATCGCGATTTCGCAATGTATAAAGTGGAGATCCAAAACCAGGGTTTTGATGGACTGGAGATCTCGCTTGAGAATAAAGAGAGTGGTAAGAAAGTAGAGGGCTTCGGTTTAGGTAGAAAAGGTAGAGTAGACCTTCATGTGGCGCAGGCAAATAATTTGGTTATCACAAACAGTAGTTCTACCGATGCTCATATAGCGCTGGAAATAGAAGAAGAAGCCTTGAGCTCTAAAATCTCAAATGCTGCCAAGGATATTCCATTTACCCTGCGAAATTCTACCGCCCGATCTATTCCCCTAATAATTCCGGGTGTTATGAATCCGAATTTATCGCCTTTTTCCAATAGCGGGGTAAGTTTAAAAGTGGGGCAAGAGATACTTTTCAGGCAAGGCTTTCGAAACTACCTATTATTGCGGGTTGATGAGTCTATAGAGGCTGGAAAGGTATTGGATGTGGCCAAATTATTAAAAGAACGCAAGCTGGAGCTTGGTTTAGATTAGTAAGGTTTAGGCCCTAAAAAAAAGCTAGACTCAAGGATAATTAGAATTATATTTAGCTCTTTAAGATGAGCATTTACACCACCCCTCTTCAGTTTGGTTATTTTTTAAGCCTGTTATTATTCTTGGTTTTTTTATTTAGGTCCTACTACCGAGAAATGATCAGCGACAGGTTTCTCGCTTTTCTCATGTTGATTTTCGCTTTGGAATTGCAGGATTATACCTTCGGCTTCGCGGGAATTAATTTATTGTGGGAAGAGTTAAACGGCTTTCCCAGAGGCGTCGCCCTTCTTTTAGGTCCAATGATGTATTTCTACCTTTGCTCGCAGATAAATATTAACTGGCAGTTTGGAAGGAAGGACCTGTGGCACCTTATACCATGGAGCATTGGTTTTCTCTTTAATTTAGTAATCTTCTTAGGTGGCGAAGAATTTGTTACCGCTTATCAGTCTAGCAAACTATCGTATTACCAAGGCTTTCTCCTTACCCTCGTCCGCTGGCTTAGTTATGGTTATTATTTTTATCACTCTATTCGGCTCTATCGCGCTTACCGCACTTGGATTGACCAAAGCTTTTCCGAGCTTGAAACCATTAGCCTATCTTGGTTCCGAAACTTCATCTATTTAATGCTCTTTTGGGTAAGTTTTCGGGAGTTTATGATAGTGTTAGATTTTATTTTAAAGCTCGATTTCTACCAAGACTGGTGGTGGAATTTAGTTTTAGTAGGAGTAGCAGTTTATGTAGGCATAAGTGGTTTAAGTCAGGCACCAGCTTCTCGCCTTTCTTTTACTAGAGATAAGGAAGTCAAATTAGCTATGAAGCCTAAAATCACCGCGGAGCATAAGGAAATAATAAAACGCCTAGATCATTCCATGCAAGCAGAAAAACTCTTTCTACAATCGCAATTAAACTTAAGAGACTTGGCCCAGCACTTAAAGGTTCCAGGCGGTCTTCTTTCGGCAGCAATTAATAGCCAAAAGAAGGTTAATTTTAATGATTATATCAATGCACTCAGGGTAGATGAGTTTTTAACAGCAATAGAAAAAGAAGGGAGCCATGCCTATACTTTATTGGCGCTTGCGCTAGATTGTGGTTTTAATAGCAAAGCCACTTTTAATCGTGCATTTAAAAAAGAGAAAGGACTTAGTCCTAGGGAGTATCTAAGCACAATCAAGAAGTGATCATCTAGGACTTTCTCCAAATGCAAAGTCATTTTAATTTTTGGGCTAAAGAAGCCCAAGAAAAAAACCCAAAGCGCCGGCAACCGGTGTTTTGGGTTTTTTGGTGGAGAATATCGGAGTCGAACCGATGACCTCTTGCCTGCCAGGCAAGCGCTCTAGCCAGCTGAGCTAATCCCCCATATTTTGGGAGGGCAAATATATGGTATTTTTCGATTTATTGAAAAATTTTAACAAAGCCTTTCGGAACAACGGTGTTTTCTCGTTTAGCCTTTACTAGCCTTCGCTTTTATTAAGCTAAGCCTTGTTGCTCCTCCTTGAAAAAAAGACTCCGAAGCCTAATTTTAGATTTGCGAAATACTACTTTTGGTAGAATTAATCAGCGCCGTATTGAAACAGTATATCCTACTTTCCCTTTCTTTGATGTTTTTAAGTTCTTGTCGAAATGTGGATCCAGAACTTAACTTTTACATTGCCACCAGTGGGCAGTATAGCCTCCCCGCTAATACAGTGGTAAACGTCCCTTTAAGTGACACCATTGCCAATATTGCAACAAATTCTCAGGCGATTTTTTCGAATAATAATACCCGCGCTGATTTACTATCTGAGATTACTTTAAGCAATCTCAGTTTGGAGTTGATAAATCCAATAGATGGTAATTTTAATTTTGTAGAAGCCATTACTGTTTATATTAATGCGGAAGGTTTACCCGAAAAACAGATTGCCAATATAGTGGAACCAGACCCGAATGTGAGGCAAATATTTCTGCAAATTAATGGTGCGGATCTGCAAGACTATCTTATAAAGTCTAAGTACAGTATGCGGGTAGTTACAATTACAAGAGCTTTTTTATTGAACGCAGTAGACATAGAACTTAATAGTCGCTTTTTAGTAAAAGCGAAACCCTTGGATTAGTAAGCATAAATTAGCGTCTTCTTTTATAATGGCTTTGCTGGCTAATTTGAGGCTGATACTTTACTAATTCAAGATCAAGCTCTTTTGCTAATTTTTTAGCGGCTTCAAGAGCAGCTTCTTTATTCCCATGTCTTTGAATTTCTAATTTCTGTCGGTGGTTCTTATTCAATAAGAAAACACCAAAATAAACCGCACTATTCTCAAAGCTAGACATGGCGTAGCTAAAGGCTTTGTAGCTATCTTCTCTACGTAGAATACCCAAATGGCAAAACTTTTTTAAACTCTCCCAGTTCCCAAACTTGAAGCCGAAAATATTGCTATAACTGCGATAACGTTGTTTTGCCAGATCTAGCTGAATACCATTATAACTAAGGCTAACGAAAACCCCCACCAAGCTGAAAGCTAAAGCGAAAATTTGAAAGAGCGCCGCAAATAGGCCGATCGCAATTAGCATATAACCCGCATAAATAGTGGGTTTGGGAAAGACCTTAGCTAATTTAAAATCGAGCATTAAGGCTTACTAATTTGAGCTAAAATGTAATCGAGGTCTACGTTTTCTTCAAAAAGATCAATAGCGCGTTTAATTTTCCAGGGGGTATCGCGGTTAATTTTAACTTCTATGCGTGAAACTTTCAAAACCACTCCGTAGGTGTCTAGTTCGGTATGTAGCAAAGGTGTTTCGTATTCGTCTATTATGGCATTGGTTTCGTCGCTCACTTCCCCTTCGCCGCAGATAATAATTCCGCTTAAGGGCCATTCGCCTACATTGGCTTCATTGTTAATATGAATAATGCGTTTTATGGCATTATCTAATCGATGTGCCCCAACTACCAATAAAAGGTTTTTACGCTTCTCTAATTTAGCGCGATCGATAACGGTGCCCGCTAAAACATCAGCCACCTTGTTTTTTAAATTGTGAGGATTGGCGAGAACTTTTCCAAAAATGGCTTTTGCTACCGTGCCCATTACGGGATAAGCCAAAGTGCGATCATAAGGCACCATTCCCAAAAGAGGAATGCCAACGCTATCCAAATATTTCTGCAAGTAGGGACGGATTTTCTCAATCTTATCTTCCCGCACTTTATTTACAATAATACCTAAAATGGGCACCTTTTCTTCTCTAAAAAGAGAGATGCACATATTAATCATATCTATGGTTGAACCAACACCACCTTCGGCAATAAAGATGACCTGAGCATCTAGCATTTTAGCCACGCGTGCATTGGATAAATTAACCACCGAACCTACACCAGGATGGCCAGTACCCTCGTGGATGGTAAGCTCCTTGCGTTTTTCTAGCTCAGCCTTAGCATTCATAATTTTTTGAGGATAATTGAAGCCCTCAGGGTTATCTAAAAAGTCAGTGGTAGCGCCCGTGCCCAAAATAACGGGACTGTGAATTTCGGGGAGTAAATCAAAGCGAATTAAATCAGAAAAAAGAATGGTATCCTTGTCTACTCTTAAATCGTTTAACTCTACAAAAGACTGACCTACCGGCTTGCAATATCCCACGTCTAAGCCTAATCTTTGCAGGCAATAAGCAAGTCCTAGGGTAGAGGTAGTTTTGCCAACATGTTGTTTAGAAGCGGCTACATATAAGGTGTGGTATTTCTTCATGGTCTTGTATTTTGCTCGCGGGCAGATGCGAATTTAAAGGGTTCTAAAGGTACTAATTAAGCCTATATTTTAGAGAGAGATTATATTTTCCTCACATTTTTAAATTGCCGAACTTCGCGCTATGCAGGAAAAAATAAACTGGAATAATTGTTATAGTCCGATGCGCTTTGGCGAGGATGTCGCTCGCTTTGATGAGCGCTCTGTGTATGAGCGCGATTACGATCGCATTATTTTTTCTTCGGCCTTTCGCCGCCTGCAAAACAAAACGCAAGTATTTCCTCTACCCGAAAGAGTTTTCGTGCACAATAGACTTACGCATTCGCTCGAAGTGGTTAGTGTAGGCCGTTCTTTAGGGATGATGGTGGGCGAACGCTTGGCCGAGTTACCCGAAATTAAAGACAATCCGCGCTCGGTGCAGTTTTACCAAGATCAGCTTAAAGCAGTTATTTCGGCGGCATGTTTAGCGCACGATCTAGGTAACCCTGCTTTTGGTCATTCGGGAGAAGAAGCGATTTCTAAATATTTTTTAGATCGTCAAAACGACCAAGGTTTTCGCTCGGCATTTAAGCCTGGGGAATGGGAAGACTTAACAAATTTTGAAGGGAACGCCAATGCCCTACGCATCTTAACGAAACAGTTTAACGGCCGTTTAAAAGGTGGCTATCAAATTACTTACACGACGCTTGCCAGTATTTTAAAATACCCCTGCGAAAGTTTAGCACGCGATAAATCTCAAGGCAAGCACCGTTCAAAATTTGGTTATTTCCAAAGTGATGCGGAGGTTTTTGATAAAGTAATTAAGGAGTTTGGTATGTTGGAAGATAGCCGCACACCGCGTGCTTATTTCCGCCACCCCTTTGTGTACTTAGTAGAAGCTGCCGATGATATTTGCTATAGCATTATCGATTATGAAGACGCCCATCGCTTAGGAATATTAAGCTTCGCGGAGGTACGCGATGATTTAATGGCTCTGATAGATGCAGATGGCAAGAGTGATATGAGTCGTTTGCGACAAAACTTGGAGACCCTGCGCGAAGATAAAAATGAGTCGGTGGCTTATTTGCGGGCTAAGGCTATAACGGCTTTGGTAAACCGTTGCGCCGATAGTTTTATGGATAACCGCGAAGCCATTTTAAGGGGTCAGTTTAAAACGAGTTTGATGGATTCCTTAGCCGGTTTAAAGCAGGCTTTAAGCATCATTGAAAAGAAGTCTATCGGTAAAATTTACAACCACGAATCGGTGGTGAAAATCGAATTGGCAGGCTTCAAAATTATGAGTGGTCTTATTGAGGATTTAGTAGAAGCGGTGCTAATTAGTGAGGATCAAGCGCAAAAAAGGCATCATAAAATTCTCAGTTTAATACCCAGTCAATTTAAATACGCATCTGGCGCAAGCCCCTACGAAAAGGTAATGACTGTGCTAGATTATGTAAGTGGAATGACGGATAATTACGCTTTAGAACTCTACCGTAACCTGCGAGGAATTTCGGTTCCGGCAGTGTAGTTTTAAGAACTCAAGCGTTGGGCAAAGTCGAGAAAAGCACTTAAAAACCCATCTTGGCTACGACCATAACTAGGATCGACAATAGTTCCCTTTTCATCTAAAACTTGGTCCATTTTACCTACCATAAGCATCCGAGGGTGAGGAAAGGCATTGATAGTAAGTATGTTTTGCTGCAGCTGATAGGCAGCACGAACGCCACCCATGGCCCCAGTGGAACCCGTGGCCACCCCAATAGGCTTGCCACTGAAAGGGTCCTTGGCAAAGAGATCGATGAAGTTTTTCAATCCCGAAGAAATGGCACCGTTGTACTCGGGGCTTAAAAAGATGAAGGCTTCGGTAGCCATCAGTTTTTGGTTTAAATCCTGTAATTCTGGGCTGGGATTTTCTAAAAGGGCAAAGCGTTCTTCAAAAGGGGGCAAGGCCAATGCCGCCAAGTCAATTACTTCTATCGGATGACCTTTTTCGGTTATGGCGTGCTTTAAGGCTAGGGCAATTCTGTGACTGATTCTGCCTCTACGGGTGCTGCTGGAAATGATAGATATCTTCATAGACAAGGGCTAAATTGTATAGCCTAATTTTTTAGGGAATTAAATAACAGCTATTTCTTCAGTAGGGAGCCAGCCTAATTTACCGTCGGGTAATTTTATTTTCGACCAGTTTTCAAATTGCTCTAAACGCAGGGCTTTGGTGCCTTCATGTAAAATAAAAACATCGTCGGCACTTTCGGAGGGACCACTTTTCACATAACTCGAGTCTTCTAAAAGTATGACTCCTTGGTTATTAGTTAAATAATTTTGATGGCTCCAAGCCATTATTAGTGCAAATAGGGTGATGCTTAAACCGCTCACAATGGTTATAAAGCCTAGGCGAAGATACTGGCTAAAGAGGTAAAGGGCAAAGCCTAGGGTAGCCAGTAAAAACGCGAAGAGTGCCAGCCGGGCCCAATTGTCGGGACTCAGTAAACTTATAATAGCCAGTCGGCTCGCTTGAAAGAGGTTTTCGGGCACTTCTTCAAAACGATCGATGGTTTTTTGCCGGGCAATTTCAAGGTTGTTTTGTACTTCTTCGTCTTGGGGTTTTAGCTTTAGCGCTTTCTCATAATAGAGAATACTTTGGCCAATATTACCTTCTTTAAAATAGGCATTACCGAGATTGTAATATAGGGCGGCATTTTGTTTCCCCGATTGTAAAATGCTATCGTAAAGAGTAATTGCTTTGGGAAAATCTTCGCCTTGATAGGCACGATTCGCCTCTTCAAAAAGCTCTTTTTGAGCGAGGAGTCCGTTAGGTAACAGCAGGAGAAAGCTAAATGAAAGTAGGATTAGTTTTTTCATAATTCACCTTCAATTTCAGTTAAAATGACACTGGCCTCTTGGTAATCGCTTTGAGCATTGGCCATGGTTGCTTGGGTATAGCGGGCCATTTCTGCTTGCTCTATAATTTTAAGTAGGCGCTCTTGAATTTGACTGGATAAGCCGCGGCGACTTAATTCCTCCTGCAGTCTATCGCGCGATTGCTCATGGGCGGGCATTTTAAGCTTATCAGAAATATAACCCCAAAGTGCTTCCAGTAAGGCTTGGTAGAACTCCGCTGCCTTATTTTCATCGAGGGCTTTTTTGGCACTTTTCAATCGTTTGGCGGCTTTTTTAGCCGCTTTTTGCTCACGTAAAGCACCGGGGTTGGCACGTTTGTTATTTTCCTTAGTCCAGAAGAAGTACAAGCCTAAATTTATTAAAATCAACAGTATGAGACTGGTCCAGAAAGTTTTACTTAACCAGAAGCTATCGTCACTTTTCAGCCATCTGCCCGCTTTGGTTTTAATAAATAGTATCTCCTTAGAGATAAAGTTTACTTCTTCTTTTTCGTTGCTACCCATCTGGGCTTGACCATTGATATTGTTTGAAACCTGGCCACCGCTCACCTTAATTTCGTAGCTATCGCTGCTAATGGTTTGGTAAGATTCACTTTGTGGATTAAAAAAACTGAATTTAATCGGATCAATTTTATAGGTGCCGCCATAACGTGGTACCAGTAAATATTCGATCACCTTAGAGCCTTTCATTCCGTAAGATCCCACACTACTACGTTCGGTAATTTCGGGGTCAAAAACCTCAAAAGCCTGCGGAAATTCAGGTTGAGGAATATCAGCTAATTTGATGTTTCCCGTGCCGTTCAGCTCGATACGCAGGGTAACACTTTCGTCGGTACTAATGTCGGTATTGCTGAGGCTAACTTTAAAATCGTAACGCCCTACGGCCCCACTAAAATTATCAGGTCTGCCCTTATCAGGTAGCGGCTTAACCACAATAGTCGGGAAGTTTACGCTCAGCTCCTCGGTGCTATTGCGAGTAATGGGGAAACCAAAAAAGTCGCGTCGACCTGAGTTAACCCGAATGGGAACATTTAGTCCGATAGCACCGGGTTTTAGCTCACCGGTTTGCTGGGGAATAAGCACCATTTTCTGTAAATCAGCCGCTACATAGCGTTGACCATTAATATATTCTTCGCTGGTTTCAATGCGTTTTTCGTTAATATTTTCGCGGTAGAAACCTTTAAAACTAGGCTCTTCTGAAAAGCTATGCTGACCGATTTCTGTACGAAAGTAAAGGCGGTAACGCGCGTAAATCGGCTCCCCTTGATAAACACTTGATTTGGAGACCAAACCTTTTAAAATAAGGTCTTCATTTTTAGCATTTTGTTGGGCTACTTCCTTTTTCTTGCTAACCGTAATATCGAGGCTTTCGGTACGGTAGGTTTGCCCATCGGCCTTAATGTAAGCAGGCCCAATGGTGAACTGACCAATATTGGTAGCTTGTAAAATATAGCTATAGGTAATGTTTAAACGGGTGCCGCTATTATCCATATAAGTGCTAACGGAAGTATTAGGTCCGCCTAAAACCTTAAAACCATTGAAGTCGGGTGCTTGGAAGCTATTTGCCCTTTGGTTTACTTTAAACTCTACCGCAAAGCGCTGTCCTTGCTGCACATTTTTGCTAGCCACACTAACGTCAAAGCTAACCTGAGCAAGACTGCTAAAGCTTAAGAAAAGAGCAATATATAGGCTGAGTTTTTTCATCACCAGTCTTTCGCGCTTTTATTGGGTTTGGCCTTTATTTTTTGTTGCAATAGTTTCTGCTGTAATTTCTCTTCATCGCGGTTTAAAGCTTGCAGCAGGCGTTCGGCGTTTTCGCGACTAATTTTATCCTTTCCCTGTGAAGGCGATTTATCAGGATCCTGCTTCTCTTGATCCTGCTTTTGTTGATCTTGCTTTTGTTGATCTTGCTGCTGGTCATCCTTTTTATCCTGATCCTTCTGGTTCTGATCTTTCTTGTCCTTGTCCTGACCCTTTTGATCTTGGTCCTTTTGATCTTGGTCCTTCTTATCTTGATCTTTTTTCTCTTCGTCTTTTTTGTCGTCTTTCTTATCCTGATCTTTATTTTGATCTTGTTGCTGTTCTTGCTTTTGCATTTGGCGGATAGCCTGACTAAGATTATAGCGCGTTTCCTCGTCCTTCGGGTTGAGCGTTAGAGATTTTTTATAAGCTTCAATAGCCTCTTCCAGTTTCTTTTCCTGTAAATGCGTGTTACCAATATTATGCAGGGCTTGGGCTTGCTCTTCTTTCGTTTCGGCCAGGCTTAAGCTTTTTTCAAAAGCCTCCAAAGCTTCGCTGTAACGCTCTTGTTTGTAGAGGGCATCGCCTAAATTGAAATTACCCAAGGCTTCATTCTTCCCTTCCTCATTAAGCGCTCTGCGGTAGGCGATTTCGGCCTCATCGTATTTGTTGGCTTTGTAAAGATCGTTCCCTTCTTTAATCTTGGTATTGCTGTTTTGGGCCTGTAAGGTCAAGCCAAGAAGCGCAGCAATGACGGCCAAAAAATTCTTAGTCATCATTTTTTAAAGAGATTTAAGTTTTTAAACCATTGGGTTTTCCGCTCTAGGATAAACACATCGAGTAAAAGTAATAGTAAAGCAGGCGCTAAAAGCCACTGAAACTGATCTTCATAATCGGCGAACAGGCTGGTTTCAAATTGTTTCTTTTCCATGGCATTTATCTCCTCCATTAAAAAGTTAACGCTGCCACGTGTGCTGTTGCCAGATACGTATTTACCGTCACTTTCCTCGGCAATTTCCTCTAGCAGTTTGCTATTTAGTTTGGTGATTACCACCTCATTATTCTGATCTTTTTTATAGCCAATGCGACGCGATCCGCTCATTTCCGGAATGGGTGCTCCTCTTTCGCTGCCAATGCCTAAAGTATATATGCTAATTTGTTGATCGCGCGCTTTATCGAGGGCATCATCAATACCTTCTTCATGATCTTCGCCGTCGCTTATTATTACTAATAAACGGTTCTTTTGGTCGGTATCATCAAAATACTGGGTGGCCAGCTCAATCGCTTCGCCAATGGCTGTCCCTTGGGAGGGGATGAGGTCGGTATTGATGCTTTTTAGAAATAAACGGGCAGCACCGTAGTCGGTAGTAATGGGTAATTGTGGATAAGCCCGACCAGCATAAGTGATAATACCAATTCGATCACTTACGAGCTCATCTAGCGTACGCGAAATAATAAGTTTAGCCCTTTCCAAGCGATTGGGTTGCACGTCTTCCGCTAGCATACTTTTACTTACGTCGATGGCGAAAACGATATCCACTCCTTCGCGCTGCACTTTTTCGAGGCGAGAGCCAACCTGCGGATTTACCAAGGCTAGCGCTAAAAGAGCGATTATACAAAGCGCCAAAATGAGCTTTAATAGGGGTTTGTTTTTAGATCGCTCGGGACTAAGCTTTTGCAGTAGCTCGCGCTCGCCAAAATAGTTTTGAGCTTTTCTTTTCCAAGAGAGAAAAAGCCCATAGAATACCAATACCGCAGGAATAAGCAGTAAGAGGTAAAAGTATTGTGGTTCTTCCAATTGGTACATTAAATAAAGCTTTTTAAGAAGGTATAACGCAAAATCACCTCGAGGCTAAATAGTGCTAGCGCCCATAGTATGAAAACATCAAATTTCTCGTCGTAGGTGTAAAACTTAATTTCTTGTAATTTGGTTTTTTCGAGCGCATCAATTTCATTGTAAATGGCTTGTAGCTTTTCATTATCAGTGGCTCGGAAGTATTTACCACCGGTTTCATCCGCTATTTGCTGCAGTAGTTCTTCGTCTATATTAACCTCCAAATTAGCGAATTGAAATCCGCCGCGACCATCATAAGCAATGGGTGTACGGGCTAAACCCTTCGTGCCAACACCAATGGTATAGACTCTAATATTAAATTCTTTGGCCAGTTGAGAAGCGGTAATAGGGTCTATTTCACCGCGATTATTTTCACCATCGGTTAAGAGAATAGCCACCTTACTTTTCGCTTTACTATCTTTCAGACGGTTTACAATAGTAGCTAGCCCCATGCCAATGGCTGTTCCATCTTCAATTAAACCGTGACGTAAATCGGCTAGGGCATTGCGCAAAACAGCATGGTCGGTGGTTAGTGGTGTTTGCGTATAACTTTCGCCGGCGTAAACCACTAATCCGATGCGATCGGTGGGACGACCTTCAATAAAATTTGCCGCCACTTCTTTAGTAGCCTCTAAGCGATCGGGTTTCAAATCTTGCGCAAGCATAGAGGCGGAAACATCCACTGCCATAACAATGTCAATACCCTCTGTATCGCGGCTGCGACTTTTTTCTTGAGAGCTGCGCGGTCGTGCCAAACCAATAATAACTAGGCTAATAATGGCTAGGCGTAATAATGGCGAAAGAAAACGCAACCAAGCCCGGCGATTGTTTTTTTGCTGCGCTAAAAATTCGGTTTCTGGAAAAAGTAATTCTGGGTGACTTTTATTTTCTTTAAGATAATACCAGACAAGGATGGGTATCAGAACCAAAAGAAGCCACAGAAATTCGGGATTTTGAAATTCGTACTTACTCATGCTCTTCCTCCTTCACTTGTTTAATCTGGGTTTTTAAAACGAAATTTTTAATGGCTTGAAAAGCTTCTTCATTTTCGTGCGGTAAAGCTTGCTGCTTGGCGAATTTCACCATGCTGCTGAGGCGAAGGCTTTTACTTAGGGCCGCGAAGCTTTCGGGGTCTAGCTCTAGTTTGGAAATTTTTCCTATCAATTCCTCGGCGGTACTTTCCATGGCTTTAATGGAGAATTCCCTCTCCAGGAAGTGACGCAGGATATCGATTAATTCCGAATAATACTCTTTTTGCAGGCCTTCTTGCCAAAGTTTGCGTTCCTCTAGTTTGCTAAGCTCTTGCAGGGCCCATTCGGCTGCGGGTAGGCTTGGAATGATTTCCCGAGTAGGTGCTTTCTTTTTGGAGCGGTAACGCTTCACAAGCCAGTAAATAAGAAAGGCAGTCGCTAATACCGCTATAGAAATATATAGCCAAGGCAACCAATCAAAGGGAGCGTCTAGGGGGTCTTTAATATCATAAAGCTCTTTGTCTTCTTGGGCTTTTGCAAGGTCTACCCGAATTATAAATCCCTGACTAAAGGCAGTATCGATTGCCGTTACTAAGGCTAAGCCGGGGATATGCACAATGCCGCTATCGAAAGAACTGATGCTAATATTCTGTGTTAAGGTAAGCTGATTATTTTCGAGAAGGCTATCGATAGAGCCAACTTCAATAATACTAAGACCTTTAATGGTGTCGGGTAAGATCGGCCATTGATAATCTTCTTTGACGGGAATATTACCTTTAAGCTGAAGATTTATTTGTTCCCCGATTAATATGCTATTGGTATCTGCTTGGAGCGAGAAACTTGTGCTTTGGGCAGATAGAATGCTGCTGCAGAGGCTAACAAAAAGAAGGATTACTTTTTTCATCGACTGCGTTTTTTAAAATATCCTAAAAGCGCCGAGGCATACGATTGATCGATGCGAATGGAAAGCTCACCCGAGCCGCTTCTTAAAAAACTCTCCAAATAGTAAGCTTTAGAATCATTAAAATGCTTTCTCAATTTGGCGCGCAATTTATGGGATGAGGTATTTACCCAATGGATTTTTCCCGATTCGGGATCTTTCAGTGGCAGCAAGCCTAAATTGGGTAATTCTTCTTCGCGCGGATCGTAAATGCGAATACCAGTTAAATCGTGCTTTCGGCTAGCAATTTTTAAGCTATCGCGGTACCGTGTATCCATAAAATCGCTTAATACGAATACAATGGCGCGTCTTTTCTGAAAGGCACTAAAAAACCGCAGGGCCTCACTAATATTGGTTTTGGTGCTTTGCGGCTTAAACTCAATAAGTTCTCGGATAATGCGCAAGGTATGCGACTTACCTTTAGCAGGAGGGATAAATTTTTCGACTTTATCGCTAAAGAAAAGCACCCCCACTTTGTCGTTATTTTGAATGGCAGAGAAGGCGAGGGTAGCGCAAATTTCGGTAATCATTTCGCGCTTAAGTTGATTGCGTGAGCCAAAGTTTTCGGAGCCGCTCACATCTACTAAAAGCATTAAGGTTAATTCGCGCTCTTCCTCAAATACCTTAATGTGAGGTTGGTTTAATTTGGCGGTAACATTCCAGTCAATCGCTCTAATATCATCGCCAATTTCATAAGCCCTAACTTCACTAAAAGTCATACCACGGCCCTTGAAATTACTGTGATATTCACCCGAGAAGATATGATTACTCAATCGTCGGGTTTTA
>TARA_R110002050_G_scaffold96372_1_pt1 | contig 14052 bp, 9 predicted proteins | sample TARA_R110002050 | Tara Oceans TARA_R110002050 (sample SAMEA4396988) | marine metagenome | biome: Polar Biome; feature: [DCM] deep chlorophyll maximum layer (ENVO:01000326); material: water (ENVO:00002006), including particulate matter (ENVO:01000060) such as... | depth 25 m
ATTAAACTTGAAACAAGCCCTATCTATCGCCTCTTGTGCGGCTCTTCTTGTAAAAGCAAAGTACCCTATACGATCAGGGGGTACACCTGATTCAAGGTAAGACTCTACCAAGCTAAGTAGCTTAGTTGTCTTGCCTGTTCCAGGAGGCCCTAGTACAATGTGCATTACAAAATTTCTTGTGATGCAGGTAAGGGGGGCAGATCAATTTCTGATTCATCTGTTTCAAAGTAAGCTTGTTCTAAAGACCACACATGAACGCCCTTACCTCTTACTCGCCAAAACATTTTTTCAGCTTTTAAGTCGCGCAATCGCAACGTAACACGGTTAGAAGTGTAGTGGTTAAAATCATTTACAGACAAGTGTTTTTTTACATCTTTTACTTGGAAGTAAACCCTTTCATCTAACCAAACGGCAACCCCCTGTAATATATCTTCGCGTTCTTCACCTTTAGCTCTCTCACAAGCAAACGCATGTAACAGGTCTTCAAACTCACCCTTAAACGTAGCATCAGGCGGTACTTCTACAATAGTAACATTATCCAACAATGTTTGTATTCTCGTTTGCCAAGAGCGTTGATTAATAGCCACAGGGAACATATTAATTTGCGATACACATTCTTTTTGAAACTGTGCTTGGCTAGTTAATCCTGTTGTCGTTAACTCTAACCGCTTGTTATCTACATTCAATATCCAGATAGGTGGGTCACCATCTATCTTAGTTAAGCTAGACATATCGTTTGCAACGCCACTAGGCCCAACACCAAACTTCCTTGTTTTACATAGTTCTTTATCACAAAAAGGTTTTATTGGTTGGTCTTCGCATTTGTAAAAGTAATCTTTCTTTTTTAACTGGCGAATAGTATTACCCACTTCGCTATGACTAAGGGGCGGTGACAGGTAATCTATATTGTATCTTTGTACAAGCTGTTCCCAATTATCTTCATCAAACAACCTTGCATAAACGCCTAGATTAAACAGGGCATTGTTTCTAGAACCTTCACTAAATCCCTTACTGCATAAGTGTTGTAAGCAAGGAGGACCTTCTTCTATAACACCATCTTCCGTACCAAAGCTGAGATTTAGCTTACGGAATTTTGCAGGGGTCAATATAAATGTTTTGGCGTATTCTATGAAAGCAATAGGGTTTAAAGCGTCACCATTTTGGTCAAACGCATATCGGGTTGTTTTGTTCCCTGCATGATACGGCATGTTTAAAAAGTTACCTGTATCACCTCTGTCTTTTAAAATAGTTGTTTGCTTAGGAAATATTTCACTACCAGAAAAACCTAGAGCCGCACTTAACTCTGTAATCCTACGTTGCATTTCTTCTGCTTCTATCGGTTCAGATATAAACATCCATACATGCGCTCCACCACTTTTAGTCCTACCAACAACAGCAGGTATTTTATTTTCGGTTAACACTTCTATTAATTTTTTATGGCTAACATCATATTGGTCAATATCTATTGCACCCCATTGACACATGTTATCGCTTTTTATGGGGATAATTCCAATACCTACACCTCCGCTTAAATGTTCTTCCCACATTTCTACTGTAGTAGGCTCTTTGATAACCTTAGCTATACCTTGTTTTTTACCATCACTTGCTCTATTGCTTTTAACTTCATATGTTCCATGAGCAATATCACTACCTTTAAATAAGGCATAAAATTCTTGTGCTAGATCCATAACTTTCTCCAATGAAAAGGTGGAGGCTACTTATCCAAATAAAGGGTTAAGAAATTTAGACAGTAGCCTCCGCAGAACAAAGGAGATCAACCCTCTGTTCTGAACACGGTTAAATTATGAATTAAAAAGGTATTTGGTCTTCAGGGTCAGAAGCCCCACCACTAGCTCCATCGTTTACCTGTACTTCTCCTGCTTTTACAGATTTAGCAAAAGTTACAGCCATTTCAAAGAACCCCTTATCCATATCATCGGCCAAGCTTAACGCCCGTTCCCTAGCTATTTCCCAACCGTACCAACTACCTTTATCGTTTTGCTCGGGAGCACTTGTAATTTTATATATCTGGGACATTAATGGCATTGTATACAAACCATTTTTTCCTTGTGCCGTTAGCGATTGTGCTTGCGTCAGCCACTTACGGCCTTTCTTTAATTGTGTAGAAGCCATAGTTATCAAAGCTTTTTGTGGGCCTAACTCAGGATGCAACATCAACACATAAAACTGTGCTGTATTAGTCAACTGGTTTCCATTAGGTAGTAGGTCTTGCCCTTGGTCACTACGCACAACAGTTTTTACAATGGGGTCATCTGGAGTGTAAGAACCTACATACCCACCGCCTTCTTCCCTACCACGCCACTCTACAAAACGACGATTGTAATGGCATGGTATTACATAAATACCTTCTTTTTCTGCTTCGTACACTTCGTTAAGCACAGTATTAAATATCATACCTGCTTCAGCACCTTCTACATATGCACCATCACGTTTTTTAACCTGCGGACTAACATCTGCAAGCACCCTTAGAAATGGAATAGCTAGGTCTTCTGTTTTTACCTCGCTAAAACCTTCTCCTTGGAATTGTTCAAACCCTTCGTACATTGCAACTTCACTGCTTTCTTTCTTAGCTACTTGTCCTGCCATTTTTTTATCCTTTTTTCGGTTTAGTTATTTTAGTTTTTTCACCTATGTACAATCCAAACAATTCAGCAGGTACATTGTTGCCTTGTTCAAATTGGTCTTTTACAAACGCTTTCAAAGTCATAGGTTCCACCCACTTTTTAGTGTTCACTGCCATGCCCTTATGTATTAAATCATCTGCAAATTGTTTTGCTTGGTCTTCTTGTCCGCGAACAAAAGTAGTTGCCACTTGGTTTTTTATTAAATCACCAAAATTGTTATCAACTAACCAACCAAATGCTTCATCTGCTTTATCTTTACTTATGGAAGCACTGTAAAATTTACCCACGCTTACACGAGAGCCATCTTCTAAAACAAGCTCACTTATACTATGCTCTGCCATAGCAGAAGGTAATTGCTCCTCCGCTATTTCACGCAAACTTCGTTTAGCCTGTTTTAGTTCTTCTTCTAATTGTACTACTCGTTGTTCTAACGTTAATTGCACAGAGGCAAGTTTACTTACTAAACTTAACCCCTGTTCATTTACCGTTTTCAATTCCGTAGCGGTATCTTCAAAGTCCATTATTAACCCTTTCTATTGGTTAAAGTTTGCTTCAAGGGGGTAGTACTTATTATCTAACCTATCCCATTTAAGCATTTTGTAACGGCCCATATTTTGCCGTGATGCAATACTCGCGGCTAAAGCAATAATTACAGGATCACCAGAAAGTAATAAGTAATCGTCATCTGTAAACTTGCTCAATTTACGGGATAATTGTTTTATTAATGGCTGAGTAGAATAACTTGCTTGTTCAGAAGCAGGTATAAGTATTTCTATATCGCCAAACGTAACGGCATCACTTAAATCGCGACCCCGCATTTCTTGTACTATATAAACAGTCATGCCTTTCTCCACATGCAAACGTTAATTATTAAGCATAATAGCATATAATTATAATGTAACTAGTTTTATTGTGTCAAATAAAATTTAAATATCTCTAACTTACACGGACTTTTCTCTAATAGGGGCAAAACCCAAACAAACCCTAGAAAAAATAATTCCAAAAACGTCGCGCGTACCGAGAAAGTTGTATATCGATATCGTATATTATGAAATGTTAGAATTTAAATTTATCTTTATCCGTATTTACCCCCTATATAGTAAAGTTGTTTGATAAACCTTTTATTGCTCGTTGTTTTGTTTACGTTTAAAATACAATTATTCCCAATAGAAAGAGGGTAAAATGCGTTACAAATTTAAATACCAACCATATAAACATCAGTTAGATGCGTTAGAAAAGTCGTGGGATAAAGACTTTTTTGCCTTGTTTATGGACATGGGTACAGGAAAATCTAAAGTTTTAATAGATACGATTTCCATGCTTTATGATAAAGGTAAAATCGATTCTGCTTTGATTATTGCACCTAAAGGTGTGTACCGTAACTGGGAAAGAAAAGAGTTACCTGCCCATTTACCTGACCACATACAAGCAAACATTGTTGTATGGTCGCCAGAAAAAACAAAAAAGAAACAAGCAGAGTTAAGCACCTTAAATGAAGTTTCAGATAAACTGCAAATTTTCTTAATGAATGTAGAAGCTTTATCTAGTAAAAGAGGAGTAGAGAGAGCTTCTAACTTTATACTCTGCCATAAAACTATGCTTGCTGTAGATGAAAGTACAACTATTAAATCTAGAACAGCAAACAGAACTAAAAGCCTTATACGAATATCCAGAAATGCCCCTTATCGTAGGATACTTACAGGTTCCCCTGTCACTAAATCGCCACTAGATTTATTCACACAATGTGAGTTTTTAGAACACCACATATTAGGGCATTCTTCGTTTTGGACATTCCAAAACCGTTATGCAAAATTGATACGTAAAACAATGGGAGCGCATTCATTTAACCATATTGTAGGATACCAAAACCTAGAAGAGTTAAATGGCATAATAGAACCGTTTTCATTTAGAGTGCGTAAAGAAGATTGTTTAGACCTACCTGACAAAGTGTATACAAAGCGCAGTGTAGAGTTAACACCAGAGCAACGTAACCTGTACAATCAAATGAAACGTAATGCTGTATCTTTTTTAGAAAACGAAGGCATTATGTCTGCTTCTACAGTGTTAACTCAAATACTAAGGTTGCAACAAGTATGTTCTGGCTTTGCTAAATTAGAAGATGGGCGAGTAATAAAAGTTCCCAACAACAAATTGCCTGAGTTACTTTCTGTATTAGAGGAAACAGATGGTAAGGTAATTATTTGGGGCAACTTTACACATGACCTAGAACTGATACAGGAAGCTCTTGTAAAAACATATGGGGCAGAAACAGTAGAGTTGTTCTATGGGAAAACCCCTGCAGAAGAACGACAGTTAATTGTAGAGCGGTTCCAAGACCCTAACAACCCATTGCGGTTTTTTGTAGGGCAACCCCGAACAGGAGGCTATGGACTGACCCTTACAGAAGCGCATACAGTTATATACTACAGCAACGGCTATGACCTTGAAATAAGGTTACAGAGTGAAGATAGAGCGCATCGTATAGGACAAACAAATAAAGTTACTTATATAGATATAATGGCAGAAAACACTATAGACCAAAAGGTTATCCAAGCCCTGCGAAGCAAAATAGATATAAGTACACAAGTTTTAGCTGAAGGGTATAAAGAGTGGATAATCTAATACTTGGGGATAGCTCTGCTGTAATTAAAACATTTGCAGATGAGCAGTTTGATACAGTGTTTACCTCGCCCCCATACAATAGAAAAAGAGATGATAAATATGCTTCTTTTACTGATATATATGATGATTATTTCAATTTTCTTGTAGACTCGATAGAACAATGTCTACGAGTGTGTAAGGGTAATGTCTATTACAACATACAAAAGAACTTTTACAATCGGGTAGAAATATACAAACTGTTTGGTCATTTTGCAGAACAAATAATAGAAACAATCGTTTGGAACAAAGCTAACCCAACTCCAGCAGGTGGTGATGCGGTTACTAATTCTTATGAGTATATATTAGTATTGAGCAATAATAACACGGCATTAAAAGCGAACAATACATACACCAAAAATCATTTTTGTACGCCTGTGTATTCAGAAAACCCCTATAAAAAACAGCATAGGGCAGTCATGCACCCTAAAGCAGTGGAGTATGTACTGCGATCTTTTTGTAAACCAAACGAAAGTGTGCTTGACCCTTTTATGGGGACAGGAACAACAGGGGTTGTGTGTAAACAGTTTGGTATGACATTTACAGGTATTGAGTTAGTAGAAGAGTATTACAATATATCTAAACAACAAATGAGTAGCTATACACAACCCTTCTTACTTTAAGTCATTAACGAACCTAAACCTTGCCCTTGCTTTTGTTGCTGTCGTTTTTGTATAGCTGCAGATGTTGTATCAAATGGAAACAATGAAGCAATATCCATTTGCCCCCCACCTGTAGATGCAGGGTTAGGAGGAGGAGCTACTTGTGTTAAATCCATTGATGGTGGTGGTGGAGCAGGTATTGGATCAATATTGCGTGGATCAATACTAGGTTGTGTTTCCTCGATAACTCTATTTGTTTCTGAATCAACGCTAAAATCTTGTCCTGTTTCTGGAAACGTAGCCAAGGGTCGATCAGGGTAATAGTATTCAACAGGATTATCCCCATAAGTATCACCTGTGTTAAATAAATAAGCATTTATTTTTTTGTTGAGAGCAGGGGGTAAAGAAGTCGCACCAACAGGAATCCTTGTATTAATCAACTCAGCAAGTTTTGGATTGAATATGGCTTCTCTTAAAAGAGCTTGTTGTTTAGCATTATTGAAAGATGATAACGCTCTTGTAGAAACCATTGTTATTGCGTGTTGTCCACTCATTCTACTTTCTGCAACAGATCTTGCCATTGAAGAAACAGATGGAAGAGATGTACCCAATGCTTTTGAAAGTCTGCTAAGAGCATCGGTTGACCTACCTAATTCCCCTGCGGTTGGGACAGCTATCCCTGCTCTTTCTGCGGCATCAGCAGCAATGTACAAATTCATAATGTGGTTTGGTTCAAAAGCCTCTTTTAAAACAGTAGCTCTTCTTTGTAAAAAGTCTTTAAACTTCCCTGGATCAGTCATCATATCAGGAGATTGGCTCATCAATTTTTGCATGATAGTAGCTCTAAATGCTTGAAGAGTACCTTCTGAGTTTTCTCCTCTACTTGCAATTTGTTTTAATTTTTTCATTACAGAAGGCGTTTTAATCGCTTCGTTAAAAATAAGCTCTGGCTCTCCATCCATTTCTGCTTTTGCTATTTTTTTCATTAACAAATTAGATTCGATAGCTTTTCTTCTAGTAGCCAAAGTTTTTTGTCTGGTTAATAATTTTCCAATTAAATTTCTACTATCAGAAAGTGTATCATAAAGTGAAACGCCATCTGCATTTTTTAACACCTGTAATGTTTCTCGGTTTGTATTTAAATATGATGATATTTTATCAGCACCAAGGGCTCCGTTTCCTTCACTCCATGCCCTTCTTCTTACCTCATCTAAAACAATACTTTCCATATTGTTAAACATTTGAGGAGAATCTTTGAAATACTCCATAAAGTTTTTCGCGCTAGTACTATCACCTGCAAATGCGCTCGCTACTTTTTCGTCAGGTAAAATGTAATCATCTACTTTTTGTTTATTTAAAACTTTATAAACAACATCTGTTTGGAAAGGTTCTATCACTGTTTTCTTATAGTTTTCTTGGAACAATTTAAAATTAGAATTGAGTTTTCCGTAGTTATCTCCCATTCCTAGAAGAACTTCTTTCATCATTGAGTAATCTTTTATTTTTGTTTTTGCGTTATTATTTATAGCTTTCCCTAATAAATCTCCTGTTTGATCTAATAATCTTCTCCAATTTTGGAAAGAAAGTGTTTCATTAGGTCCATTTATAAAACTCATTATAAATGGATCTATTGTTTTATCCCCTTCTCCAAGGACTAAACCGCCTTTTAACCCTTGTGGTGTAAATGATTCTCCTGATTTTCTGGCCGCTTTTGCATTTTTGTAATCTGCAAAACTGGTTTTAGCAAGAACACTTTTAGCTAATTGTTCTCTAGCATTATAAACAGCATCTAAAGAGCCTATATTATCTTTATCATTTATTTTTAGTTTATTAGCTAATTGAGTAGCTGCATCTTTTGCGTTTTGTAATCCTTCTTCTAACGCTGTTCTAATACTTTGTCCTATTGGTGCTCTACTTTCAACGACGGGCAAAGCTCCTGTTGTAGGTTCTTTCAAAGCGTTTACTGAATCGGTAACTTTAGCTTCACCATCTTTTATTCTTTTTAACAAGCTTTCTCTTTTTCCTGTAGCTGCATCAACTACAATAGACGGAGAATCTGTTAATGGGTCTTCAATGATGTTTTCTTGGAACCGTTTAATATTTCTTGTGTTCTGTTCTACCCGAAATACTTGTTGATCTATAAAATTTAAATCGGAAGGACTACTTGATTTAGAGGCATCATCTAAAATTCTTTGTTGTGTAGCAACTAAAGTAGGATCCAAAGATTGTTCTGCTACTGTTAAATCCAAAGGTATATCTTGATCTATTTCTTGTGTTCTTGCTAACGCAGTTTCTGATTCAGGGGTTTGTAGTCGTTCTCCTATTTGAGAAGATATTTCGCCTTGTTGTTTTTGACCACTTTTAGTTGCCGCTATTTGCTCTGCAGTAAGTTCACCACTTTGTAATTTTTTGCTCGCTCTAAGATTACTGGCGTAATCGTAAATTGTTTTGCTTGGAAGTTTTGAACCGACATATTTTGTTCCTGAGTATAAAGCAAAAGCAGGAATAGAAGCTAAAGGTAGTAATCCTCCTACACCTGTCTGAGTGCCAAAAATATCTAATTCACCTTGCATACCCATAGTAGATACGGCCCCTGCTGTTGCTTCTACAGCCGCTGCTGTTGCAGGAGTTGCTCTAGCAGTAGTTAACATTTGATAACCAATATCATCTGCTAGTTGTCCTGCCGTATATGGGTCTGTTGTTTTTCTCCCTGCTTGTGTTAACGGATTAAATTTTGCTCCCGTTTTATCTGCTATTCTTGTAACTGCGTTAGTGGTTGTTTGGGCAGCTCTGCCAGAAGCACCTATAAATGGAACAGCCATACCTGCTCCTTGACCACCTATACGAGCATATTTATCAATTTCCCCTTCGCTTTCACCTTGTCCTACAAAATTTCCTATTCCATAATTGACAAGATAAGGAAGAATAACTTTTTGAGACTCATAATCATCAGAATTAAAAATTCTACTGAGCTTGTTTTTATCCCACTCGTCTTCAGTTAATCCTAAATAATTAACAGACGAACCTATTGCATTGATAACTAAATCTGGAAGAGCTAAAATTACATCATTAGCCCCCCTAGCAAATGCACCTACCGCTGATTTTGAAAAGTTTTCAGAAACGGTTTCTAACCCTCGTTGAATCATATTCGGATCTTCTAATGCTTCAGGATTTTCAATGATACCTGTAGTTCTAGAAGGCTCTTGTGATATGGGTATTCTTCTTTCTAAATTTTGTCTTTCTTTTGTAACAGGTTGTAAATTATCTATATCAAATTGTTTGGCAGGCTCACCATAAACCTCTGTTGGATTTTGTCCAGACTCTTGCAGTTCTAACTCTTCTAATCGCCTCAACTGGGAATCAGTTAATGCCATTTGGTTACTCCTTAGGGTTACTGTTCTGTTCTTCTAACTCTCGTTCCAAAATAATTACTGGCTGGCATAATAAGCATGTTGCCTCTTTTTACAGAAGTGTTTATAAATCGATCAACTACTTCAGGTGCAAAATTATCAAACAATATTTTAAATTCACCCTCTGTACCAGTAATAAAAGATTTACTTGTATCTAAATTTTCTCGCATAGTTTTTGCGGAAAAATGTTGAAAATGAGCATCTTTATGTCCAGTAGGCAAAGCTTTATCAAAAATAGGAATAGCATCATTAAAATCGCCCTTTTTGGGGTTTAACAATCTACCTGAATCAACACGATTATCACCAAGACTTAACCTTAACTCAGTTATATCATTGTTTAATTTAGTTGCTAATACTTGTGCATAAACAAATCCTTGCTCTGGATCTGTAAACACACCTATTTGAGGAGCAAGATTACCTGTTATTAATTGCTCGCCCATAGCATATTTATTACTTAATGCAAAAGATTGTTGTACATTTCTTCTGAACAGTTCTATTTCTTGTTTTCCTCGGTCTGATGCAGCCCAACGAGTCCAAGCTCTTGCAGCGTCAGGTGTAAACTGGGAAAGGTTAGAGGAAACTAATCTTTTTAAATTGTTTTTCAACCCTCCACCATCAGGTATGACTTTCAATAAATCCCTTAAAGCGTTTAGAGCTTGGTTTTTTCCGGCAATTTGCTGTCTTGTTCTCATCACAAACCCTGAATCTAATTCAGCAGGATTAACTTCTGGCCCCATATTTCTAGGTAATAATAGAGGATTACCACTTTCCAAAACTTTTTGCCCATTAATGACAGCATACTTAGCGAATTTAGGAGCATTTTGCAAAGTCCGTTGTGAAGCAACAGATATCATCTGAGGTGCTCCTATTGGCTTACCATCTGCATCTACTTGGTTATACCCTTCGTCACTTACTGTTCCGTACACTTCTCTCCCTGCTACTTTAGACATAAACGTAGTAGAACCTGTGCCATCTCCTGGAGTAATTGTTGTATATACTCTCCCTACCTGATCTGGATCGCTTACATTAACAACGTCTGAATACTTACCTACTATTGTTCCAGCAGGTATTGGGGAATTAAACATTGGTACTCCAGTTTCTTGATTTACTAAAGCATAACCAAGCTTATCACTGTAAACCCCCATTTTTTGTGAGTATCCTGTTTCTGAATTTGCATCAGGAACAACCATATTAAGTTTCTTTACTTTTCCTGTATCTACACCCCCTGTTGTAAATAATTTCCTCTGTGTTTCAGTTTCAATAGGAACATATCCTTCAGGTATTTGTCTATACTCTCCATTTTCGTAATATTTTAAACCTTCACCTGTTCTACGAACAGTAATAGGTTTAGGGTCTATACTGCCGTCTTTACCAACTTTCCAAAATAATTGAGGTTTTTCTCCCTCAAACAACATTTGTTTGTTATAGAGATTGTTAGTCTGTGCATTAGCCTCTTTAACATTTGTGATTTTCGTAGCGACTTCTTTACCCATAACCTGAAAAAGGAGTTGGCCTTCCATGTTACCTACTGTTTGATTCGTTTTTATTACATCTGCAATAGTTTCTGTAATAATTTTTGTTTGACCTTTAGCAATTTCACCTTCATCTTCTAATTGTTGGGCAACTCCTTTTATAGCAATTTGCCGTTTTTCTGCATCTGCTTCTTTAATATTAGCTTGCCTTAAATCAAAAGCCGCACCTTTTGCTTTAAACTCTCTTTCAGTTTTATCTGCCGCAATTTTACTTAAATTTCCAGCTAAAGGCCCTGCGGCTTGAGTCAACCCTGTTAACAAAGATCCAGGAGTACTAGCAAGTTGTGACCCTGCTTGCGCTAATGCTAAGTACCCTTGTATTTCAGAAGAATCTGCACCTGTATCCCCCATAAACTCTTTGCGTTCTTGTAAAATTTGTTCTGCTGTTCTCTGATCGCGTTCTGGTAAAGCATCTGCAAACAAGTTTTGATACTCAGATGCTGTTCTTTGTTTGGGTAAATACTGTTGTAATAACTTTTGACGAGATGCTATTTCATCAGCTAAATTTAATTTTTTTGGAAGCATTGATGAAAAGGCTTCTACACCACTTCTTACTTGTGGAGCTAGTTCTTGTATTGATGGAATTTTTTGTAAGGGTGGGGCATAAGACATAGGCATTGTTCGTTGCCTTTCACCTTGGCCCAAAATATTTGCAACCCTGTTTTGTTGATCAGCATATATACCACCAGCCGCTTTCACTGGCATTTCCCCACGAGACATCGCTAGGACAGCCTCTGCCTGATCAGAAGGTTCTGTGGCAGAGGGCTGACTAAAATTTCCTTCGGATCCCTCCACACCCCCCATCGGGGCTTCTGCAATACCACCATCAGGAACAGCTCCTAATGTTTGGAATACAGGTTGTAGTACAGTTAAAACTGACTCAGGCGTTTTCTTTGCATCTTCTGGCCCTACCAAATCAGCTAACTCACTATACCGCTCTGACAAGGGTAAGTCGTTTCCTCGCATTGCATTAATAACATCTTCTATGTTTTCTGCATTATCTAAACCATTGTACACTTGCTCCATTTGCCCTGCCATTTGTTGCATTATTTGCATCCCTTCTTGTTGGGACGATTCTGGCATCATACCTGAAGCAATACCTGAATTTTCAGAAGCAGGGGTCATTGGTTGCATCATATTCTGAGGCATCATTTTATTTATCATTATACTCCTCCATAACCAGATCCGTCTCCACCTAGCCCCACACCACCAAAAGCACCTAACCCTTGGCCTCCCTGCATCCCAGGATATCCTGGAGAACCAAACTGCAACTGATCCATTTGTTGAAGCATTTGTTCTTGGGTGGGAGCGTTAAACTCCATTGGAGAAGGTACACTTAGATGTTTAGGAGTGCCTGTTGCATCACTTGAATCATAAGGGTTTTTCATAAAGTTTCCTGTGTACATTTGGTACATTTGGTTTGCTATCCCAAACGGGTTCAAAGTAGGAACAGCCGATAATTGTTGTATCATATTTGGAACATCTGCCATCATCTGACTAAAACTATCATACCCTGTACCAGTAGGGCCTCCAAGTGGAATACTAGAAGCACCTCCTGTACCATCTTCCCCTATAGAAGATCGGTCTTGGTTCGCAAAATTCATAATACCCGTTAACTCTTCTCCTGCTAAACTTAAAGGTGTTCCACCTATAGTATCATAAACCATACCTTGTCCATACATTTGATCTCCTCGTTGCCCAGAAAGATCAGGGGGTTCTATACCTAATTGTGAATAAGCCCTTAATAGTTCACCTTGCCCACCTAAATTGTCAAATAAAGACCTATTCCTTAAACCTCGCTGTTGAAATAACCCTTTTAAAACAGGGTTCATATCTCTTGCAACCATATCTTCGTCACTTTGTCCCGGAGTTCCTCCAGTTACTATTTTGTCACGCAACGCAGGATTAATCTTATTAAGCAACTCATCTATCTGAGATGTTGTCTGTTGGTATTCAGGCTCATAAAAACCTCCTTGTGGATTTGTTCCAAAAAACGCTGTTCCGCGAAGATCTTCAGGATCGTTATAAATATTCCTTGTACCTTGCAACAATTTAGCAACAGCTAACATTTGTTCACTTACAGGGTTTGCAAAGATACCTGTTTGTTCCGTAGGCTCTGTTGTTTCTGACATTTGTACAGTAGGAGCAGGGGTAGGTAGCTTTTTGACTTCATCTATTAACATTGCGTTACCTAGTTGAGGATACCCTTGTACTTTCCTATTTTCGCGTATACCAAAATCACGAAAATGTTCTCTAGCCGCATTTTCTACAGCTCTTTGAAAATCTTTTCCCGGACCTAATCCTTGGGCGTTTGCAACGCGAACAGAATGGTTTAAAACATCTGCGTTTGATTGCAAATATCCTTGGACAACAGGGCTTGTTTCATAAACCTCACCGCCTTCAGCTAAAGAAACAATGCCACCTTCTGCCATTCCATCACCCATAACATCGTCTATTCCTCCAGGACCATCAATAGGAACAAGTGGAGCTAATCCTCTTGCAGGGGCTGTAGGTAATTCTACTGGTGGATTAGCAATGTTATCGCGTTCGTTTTCTAACTCTTGTTTACGCTCTGGGCTTAAACCAAACGTATCACCTAACCGTGGCTCTAACAAACCACCAAGGAACGTTCGCCCACCATATTGTCTACCTTCATCTTGCCCATGAAAAGCATAATGCAAAGCGGCATCTCGTTCAACTTGGCCTTGAGAGTTAATCCCTGTAAGCCCTCTTGCCCTTGCATTTGCAGTAGAAGCATTAAATACATCAGGGTTTTGTGCCATATATCGTAAGGCAGGGGATATATACCCACCGTTAGCGAACATTGGTCTATTTAAAGGGTTGCTCATAAATGCTCCTAAAATATTTTGCTTGCTGCACCTGCGATACCTACCCCACTTGCCGCGCCACCGACAACTTGGTTAAGTAACGAAGGATTAGGTGTAGAAGATTGAGATATACTCATTTGTGTAGTAGGTGCGCCTCGTAATATATCACTGTAAAAACCTAACCGTTGGTACGGCTCGTATACTTCGGCTAACGAATCTTGTTGTTGGGCATCTAATTGAGCTTGCTCTGTTTGGAACCGTTGTCCACCCAACTGGTTCATCATACTAACATCATTTGATTGTAACCCAGATTGTAACTCAGCAAGAGCCGCACGTTGTGCGGCTTGCGCTCCTATATCATTAGCAACACTTTGTAA
>TARA_R110002050_G_scaffold19445_8_pt1 | contig 14038 bp, 5 predicted proteins | sample TARA_R110002050 | Tara Oceans TARA_R110002050 (sample SAMEA4396988) | marine metagenome | biome: Polar Biome; feature: [DCM] deep chlorophyll maximum layer (ENVO:01000326); material: water (ENVO:00002006), including particulate matter (ENVO:01000060) such as... | depth 25 m
TACAGACATACCGTAAGCCCTGGATGTTCCTGATCCCGTCAGAAACCCGTCAGTCATAATCCTTCTTAGTTCTTTTTCAGGTATTCCAAAATAATTTCTGAATCTACCCATATCATTCAGGGTCCTGAAGCTTATGGCTTCTTCCTGAGAGACTTTATCTATAATCTTCGCACCGCGATTCTTAATGGTTTTCTTAACTTCATCGCTTGCCGAGATGTATTTGTTTCCTTTCTTAATTTCAGTAAGGAACATAGGGTAAGAGTCCGAGCTGAGACTACCTGATTCTGGTATCCCTATCAAATCACCTTTCTGTATGTTAGACATCAGAGTGTTCATGACTTTAGCCTGCTCTCTCTGATCGGTAAAATTAGCATTTGGCCGCTTCTTAAGCTCAGTCATGTCCATGTTCATGCTGTGGGCATATCGGTCTCCATATTCTTTAGCTAAGCTGGGGAGCTTTTCAGACACAGATGCAGAATTTATTTCCGCATAATTACCCATCCTGTCTGTATAGGAAACCATAACCTCGTTTGGACCGTATTGCTCAAAATCTGCCTGAAAGTCACCTATACTTTCTGGTATATCTCCCAGCCCTCTTGTCTCTTCTATTGAGGGAGCAAGCTTCAAACTGGATGACGGGGCTCCTTGAGTGGCTACATCTTTTATCTCTTCAAGTACAATCCTTTCGGTGTTGCTTAAATCAAGACCAGAGAACTCATCAAACGACAAGTCAATTATTTCTTGAAGATCTTTAGCTATGGATGACCGCTCTTCTTTACTGAATTTTTCAACTACGAGAGCAATATCTTCAGGAGACTCTAGCTCTCCACCAATACCCTTAAATATTCTGTCGAGAGGAGCGTTGTCTACGCTTTGAGCGTATGACCTAACCATGCTAAGGTTACCAGGCAAGAACGCCATGGCTCCCGCAGCAAGAGACAGGCCAGCTCCACCAGCCACCTTACCTAAATCACCCTCCTTCACCCCCCTTCCAGCCATCTGCAATCCAGAGAACATATCTTCTACGTCCCCGACAGGACTAACAAACTTCATGGGTGATACCGATCGAACAGCACCAGACTCCATAGGAACTTGCATGCCATCTACGTCTGCGAATCTCGTCTGAGGTAATCGTCTTGCACGATCTCGGACCCTTCTTTCCTCTGCTATAGCTGGAGACAAAGAGGGATCATACACGATGTCTTCTCCACTCTCTATCGCATCTACGATTCTAGACACCTGATCGAAGTTAGAGCTACCAAGATAGTTTGGCGCCATAGCTGGGGAAGCCACAGCCTCTGGACCTCTAGGTGCTGACTGAGAGGCAAGCCTTTCAAGAAGAGATCGAACCTCACCGCCTTGCTGATATCTTCTTACTGCTCTCATTTCTTAGCCTTTTCAATAGTTCTACCTGCAAAGTAAGCACCAAATGCTGTAAGCATAAGCACCTGCAATAAGTCTATGTAGCTGTCCTTGACGTTGAACGGCCAGTTGTCTAAGCTGTCAAATACCATAGTGATCATAAACATGCTCATCAAAGCAATCAAAGTGATAGGGCGAATAATCTTAGCCAGCTTCACGTCGCTACCCATGTCAGCCTTCCATCGCTCAGTCACGTTCTTTTGGAACTCGATCTCTGCATCAACCATAGCAACGCCTTCGTCGGTGTTTACGTCAGGGTCTTTGTCAATCAAGTTCTTTACTATACCAAGCGCTCCCTGATCAGGAAGCAAATCACCTACTGTGTCAAGCACGTTCGGGGCCTTGCTCTTGAGCCAAGCACCCAGCTTAGTGTCTTTAATTTTTTTGTCTGCCATCTTATTGTTCTTGAGCCTGTATAAGGGCGTTAAACGCCTCTACGTTGGCCGTGTACATGTCTATCATCTCCTGGACTCTTTCAGCGCCGTATATGGCTTTATTTGCCCTCAGGGCTTCTATCTTGTCTGTGTATCTCTGCTTAGAAACAATACGCATAGGGATGGCACCACCCTCAAGGGTTTGGTTTACATCTCTTCTAGACATGCCGCCATCGGAGAAAGAGGAGCCAATCTTGTCTTCTGCCATGCCAAGCGTCCTACCTGTTTCTGCGTACCCCAAGACCGTATTGTTGAACTTGTCCTGAGCTTGCCTGTAAGCAGAGAAGGCTTTCTGTATTTCGTCCTCAGACATGATCCTGCTTGAAGAGAGGGACTTAAGCTGCTGTGATTGCACCTCGCTCATGATGTCTTTATCCTCCCTAATCTTATTCTTAACGGCCTGGTAGTAGTTTACTGTTGACTGTCGGAAACCGAGAAATCCAAGCAGCGCGTCTTCTGGTTTGTACTCTCGATATGAGCTTACCTTTTCCCCGAATATTTCTGGGCTGATCTCTAATGCCCTTGCCATTTCCTGGGCATTGTTGTAAACGCCTGGACCAGCTTTCTTGGCGAGGTAATTGACCATAGCTGTAGGATCATTGAACACACCGTTAACAATCGGTATCGTACTTACCTTTTCCCCTTCGCTATATATGGGATTACCAAAAGAGTTTTCGTTTTTAAACAGCTCCATCAAAGACTTACTAGTAAGATCAAATCCTACGTAAGGACCTAGCGCTTCCTCTAGAGCATCCACGGCTCTTTTGCCTATGGTTTCGTCTTGAGGGTTTTCTAACAAAATTCGTATCGGCTTGACAATAACCTCCGACGGGAACAAGGCTGTACCGTCAATGAACGTAGCGCTATTCTCGTCTTTGCCCATGTATAGCAGCTCAGAATCTTCCTGATAAAAAGGACCGAGCGATCTGATTCTTTCGTCGTCCTCATCACTTAGGCCTAGCATCTGCTTAGAAGCCGTGGAGATTGCTGCAATACCAGTTGTAGCCATGGTCATCCCAGCGAGTCTACCCATTCCCATTTTATTTCTACCAGCCTTAAAGTCTTCCGCAGCGTAAAGAAGATTATTCTTTGTAGTTCTTACTACCTCATATGGGAAAGAGACAAACGACCCAAGGAAAGGGTTTCTTCTGAGCTTTCTGATATTTGGTGGGATGTAAGAATATGTGGGGTAGCCACCGCGAATACGCTCAGCTGCCTTATTAGTAGCGTCTACCTCGTTCATGCCGCTGTCCATTAGCTTGGCCTTCTCCTGATAAAAACCAACAGTCTTATAGAAGTCATCACCAAAAGCATACGCCTGCTTAGCAAAATCAATAACCTTCTTGCCCGCACCCTGCTTGGCTGGGTCACCGAAGTATGATCCGAAGTCATTCAGCGTAGCCATGAGTTCACCCGATCGGGCTGCATCACCGATGATTCCCAACTTGATAAGCTGTTCTCTTTCTGCCTGTAGTTGTTTCTTGTCCCTTACTGGGCCCCATGCCATCGCCGCAGACTTACCGATCTTGTCTGGGCTCATAGCAAACAGGTGTCCTGAATTCAACCCAAGAAGGATACCACTGTAAAGGTTTCTGAAAGTAGTAGTTGGAGAAAGAACTGTCTTGCTCAACTTACCCAGACTCGTAAGGTTTACAAACGTCTTATAGAAGTTGTCGTTTAGCGTCTGTAAGGGACCAAGAGAGTCCATCGCCTCCTTGAACTCAACAGGTACGTACAAGTCTTTCAGGTAAGACCAATCGCTAGAGTTAGGCGACAGCTTTGTGTACCCAGGCTTAGGCTGATCGGTGGCAATACCAATTCCCAGGATCGTGTCCGCTAAGTTTTGCTGGTAGTCGATACTAGCCAAGAACCCAGAGAGCTGTTCCGTGGTATTGGCGTAGTTGTACAGCGGGTCTTTAGCCTCACCAAGCAAATCCCTAAATGCTTCTGGGATATCCTTCTTCTGCTTCAAGAACCTAGCCGCTGCTGCACCCGCTCTTCCAACAGCCATCTCCGAGCCGTTACCACGAGCAAGTCCATCTATGTATTTCACAACTTGTGCTTGAGCATCTTCGAAGCTTAAGCCTTCAGCAGCCTGCAAGTAATCTACAGCACCATCAAACTTCTTTCTAGCTACTTCGTTCATGTCCCCGTAAGGCATCATGAATCCTTCCAGATACTTAGGGTCGGTAAATGCCTGGTACGTTCGCTTTATGTACTGGCCTTCGTTGAACTGAATGGTGTCGATAAGCTCTTGCGTTGCTACCTTCTGAGCTTCAGTCGTCTTGGTCTCCTGCATCTTCTGATTCAGGACGTTCACGATGTGCTTAGACAGCGTGTCGATTCTAGCTCTTGAGTAGTCCAAGACCTCTATGTCTTTCTGGTCGAGAAAGCTCAGGTCCGCATCTTTGTCTCCAGTGAGATACGCATTAATCCTATCGTACCTGCTGTTCCTAAGGTTGTCATCAGCTCCCTTCCCTGCCTTCTTCCTGAGGTCGTTGATTGCGTTTGCTTCTACGTTGATCTTGTCGTTGTAAGCAGCGATGTCTCTATTGAGCTGTCTGTATGTTTCCGCCACCTCGTTGTTGAGCCCAGCGTTAGACTTGAAGGTTCTGTTCCATAACTTCTTCGCGGCCCTGTTTAGTGAGAACTTATCGTATGGCACACCATTCAAGGTTACGTCCCTCCTCTTCCTGTAAAACAGCTTCTTAAGCTTAGACATCTGCGACTTAGGCTGCGCTTCTTGAAGCAAAGCTTCTTCGTCGAGTCTCCACGTAGGCTGTTCTGGAGCTTCTGGTTGCGCTGGAGCTTCTGTGGGTTCTGCTGGAGCCTCTGGTTGTGTTTCTACAGCCTCTGTTTGAACTGGTTGTGTCGGCTCTGGCTGAGCCTCGATAGGTTCTGGCTGCTTGGGCTCAATCGGCTCTACCTTAGCTTCCTCTACAGCACGGTTAGTTATCTCGTCAATCTCTGAGTCAATCTCGCTGAGTCTGTTCTTCCCTGACTTCAGCTTCGAGTTCACGTACTTCTCGCGCTCCGTCTCTAACTCCACCAGCCTAGCTCTGTCCTCGCCCTTCACCCGTGGGTCGATCTCTGCATCAACCTCTGCTTTGCGCTTCTTCAATGCAATCAAAGCGGTCACCTCAGAGTCGTTCTTGACTTCTATCTTGTCGAGTAAGCCACCCTTAATCTGTTCGTTCGTAGCGGTATTCACTACGTCGAGCACCTCGTTCCTGTTGGCAGCGCCTTTGTTTACAGAGTACTTAGGTGGGTTCAGAAGCACTGTGCCTACAGAAATTGGTGCTGTAGCCAGGCCAGCCACGCCTTCAAATCCAATCTCAGCTACGTCGAGCTCCTGACCAACAGCCACCCTTGCAGCCGTCTCTCCAGCAGCACCAGAGACAGACTCTCCAGCAAGGCCCACGCCAGTAGTCTTCAGCTTGCTACCCGTCTTAGCAAGTACCTTCCCACCTACCGATCGTACCAGCCTGCCTCCGAGGGCATCAAACACACCGATAGTTGCACCCCTAGTCAAAGCCTTGTTGCGCATTCTAGCGTAGGCTTCTGGGTCCTGCATCACAGCAAGCACGTTGTCTGCGTTGAACTCTCTCTCACCTAGCTCTTCGTTCAGGAACTCAGAGAAAGAAGCAGAGGTCTCCAGGGTACCACCCATCACACCGAGGGCAGTAGGCATAGTGGCAGCAATACCTGCGGCAGTACCTACGCCTGGAGCTACAGAGCCAGCAGCAGCTCCACCACCAATGATGGCGGCACCCTCTGCTGCGGAAACTTTGTTTGCCATGCCAGACATGGACTGCAAGAATATCTCAGGGATTACGCTAGGGTTGTTTGACAGTCCTTTGAAGAATCCGAATGGTCCACTACCGCTCTCCTCGTAGATCTTATTGAACGAGCGCATCTCGTCACTCATGCCTACGCTCTCTTGCTGGCGCTGCCAGTCCTTTACAGTATCCACGTAAGTCTGTACGGTCTCCCTGTCTACGTCCGTGCCACCGTACATAAGCTTGAGGGTTTCATCTATCTTGGCGCCCTCGCCCTGACCAGTGTAGATGGCTCTGGCTGTGTCGTCAATGAAGTCCCCTACTACTGGGATGGAGTTTACAAACTCACCAAACGATCCTCCGATAAAGTTTTTCTCTGCTTGCGGGTTAGGATTTGTGACTTGTGTGAAGTCCAAATCTGTAGAGGGCACCTCGGAATCTGGCATAAAAGCCATAAAAGGGTTTTGAGAAAGCGATTCCGAAGAGTCTTTTTTTTTTACGATCATATCCTGGTACGTGGGATACTTTTCCAGCATCCTGTTAGCCAGGTCAAGGTTGTCTAAGTCCTCATACTCAGGATGCTTAGCCTTGATCATCTGAGCGAACTCCTCTAATGTGTACTTATCCTCCATACTATTATCGAATTCCCAGTGGATCGTTATTTACTGGTGCTTGAGTTGCCGCAGCGGGTTGTTGTTCAGCCTGACCCTGGAAGTAGCTTACGTTTCTTACAGCCCTATTGGGGTCGAACAGCATATCAAGAGTAAGCTCACCCTCATACGCTTCGTTCATAGCCTGTCTGAGCTGCTCAAGGATGTCTTGCTCTTGCTCATTAGGCTGCGCGTAGTTTATTCTGTACTCCCCCTTTAATCCCCCCTTGAGAACAAGCATATCCATCTCTGGGAAGACTTGAATGGTCCTGACTTTTTCGTTTACGATTGGGGTCTTCTTGAGCCTGATCTTACTGGCGTCATCGTAAGGGCTCTCTTTATAAAGTGGATCGTACTCAGGGTTCGGGAGGTCAAGACCCTTGCCTTTCTCAAGATCAGTCATCACGTAGTTCTGCCCGACAGCATCTTGATTTGGACCCAATGTATTCGCAAATCGTCCATACTGCTGTAGTTCCTCCTGGCTGATCTCAGCCCTAGTTCTGTTTTCGATTACATCTACAGAAAGCTGCTTAGCCGAACCGCCAGCCCTAGATGCCAATCGCTCCGCGCCTATATACTTTAAGGACTCGTTAATATACTTCTCTTTAAAATCAATGACATCTTCGTCAAGATCAGAATAAAATTTATTTGCGCTAGCAGAATAAACCTTACTAGTGTCATATCTCTTAAACATAGCTGCTTTTGTAAGCGCTCTAATTTCTTCGGGAGAAGCGTTAGAGTTTACCAAATCATTAGCAGTAGCACGATAAAGAGCAGCAAACTCTTCAGGCGTTACATTATCCTGAGGGGCAAAGTCACCCCTGTAGTAGCCCTGTCTAGTTATAGCTGGAGCACCCAAGATGTCTCCAGACTCACCAATATCTTCTCGGTTGGCACCCACATATACAGCGTTAACGCTTGCGTCAGGATTTACAGTGTAAGTATCAATACCTCCAGCGTCATACTCTATGTCGTGCTGTTTAACCTGTAGGGCATCACCAGTAAACCTTGAAGTTTCAGAATCCAGTGACCCTATCTGCTCTATGCCCTTAACGTACTCCTCTCTGTCCGCACCAACCTCTTCAGCGTGGTTCTTAAAGAAATCATAGTGAACCGACAGATTATCCAATATGGTATTAGCCATGGGGCTGCCCTCTAAGATAGCGTTGACGGCTAAGTCTTTCTGCTCGGCAAAAATCTGTCTGTGTTTTTGCGACCAGCCACCAGTATTGTAGCCTTGAATTTCATTCAGATTTTGATCTCTCTGCTTTCTCTTAGCGGTTTCTCTAGTCAGATTGTTTCTAGCCGCCGCAGCTAATAAGGGGCCTAGGTTTTGCGTACCCTGAGCTATTGCCTCGCTGTATGTTTTGCTAGGCTGTAAAGGGGCTACGTAAGATGGAACTGGACCGTTTGCCATTACGCTTCATTAAATTGTGGTTCCTCTAAAAACTTAGCGGCTTTGAATAATTCAAGCAGCTGCTCGTAAGTAGGTTCTTCTTTATTGATCATAGCATACGCTTCTTGCAAACCTGAAGACTGATCTGGGTTGATGATGAACTCACCCCCCGTAGCCTCGGCCTCCTTCACGCCAGTCTCTTCGTCTACGATAGCCTTCTTGTTGTTGCCGTGATCGAACTCACCCCCTAGCTTTTGTACTGGAGGTTGCTTCGAGTCTTGCAAGATCGCCATCATCACATCTTCTTTCATCCCCCCTCCGTGACCGTACTCTATCCTTCCCCCCTCTTCCATAAAAGCCTGGGGGTTTGCAGCTATAGCCGTTCCAGTTTGAGTAAGGCCTTGAATAAAGCTGGGGCCTATACTAGCTTTTTGAGCCTCTAGCATAGCCAGGTTTTGTGCAGCCGTAGCCTCTGACCCCATGGCTCTTTGCAGTTTGAGTTGCTCTAAGTTGCGCTGCGAATCTATGTTGCCAGTCAAAGCGGCTTGTTCTAACCCAGCCAATCTCCCCTCTGCTGCTAGCTCTCTAGAGAAATCAGCTTGCTGCGCAGCCGTAGTTGCCTGCTGAGTAGCCTGTGTGAGTCCTGGTACAGCCCCCATCAAAGTTCTAGGGTCAGTAGCCAAAGCATCTAAGGCAGTAGCCTGCTGTGCAGCTATAGGTGACAAGTCTGTAGGGCGCATACCTGTCTTAGCCAGTTGCTTTTCTGACTCGGAAACGGTGTACTTTACATCAGCCAACGAACCAAACGCAGACTGAACGTCCTGTTGAGCCTGGTCTAAAAGAGGTTGCTGTGCTTCTTGTTGCTTTCTTGTCCTTCTTCTATCCGCAAGGGCTCCAATCCCCTGTATCCCTCCCGATATAGCTAATAATGTTAGTGGATCCATGATCTACAAATTTAAGCGTTTTGATTTAAACCCTTATCTAGCTTAGAAAAAGCGTATTCTGCGTTGATAGAGTGAAGCTCTAAGGGTTTTGAACTAGCAGATTCTAATTTAACATTTAAGTATGGGCCTCTCATTTCATCACCATTGATTTCAGCTGGAGAAACAGCAAAAAGGTTTGAGGCTGTAGAAAGATACTGATTAAAAGCCAACAGATATAGCTGGGCAAAAGCTGCATCCTGAGCAATAATGGCTGTAATAGGCAAGCTTAAATTCATTACTCCATTATCAATGGATAGAATGTTTATATCAAAGCCTGATAATACATTTGACAATACGGCGAAAGGAGAGGTAACAGAAGCAAAAGAAGAAAGTGTTTGCAACTGACCTGACAAATTAGGATCATCAAAAGAAGCCAAAAGAGTTACTGAGTTTCCAAACGGAGCAGCAGGAAAAGAAGATACCTCTAAAGCGTCTAGGTTTATCTCTACCAATATGTTGCTGACTAGCGCACCCCCACTTGTATCTATCTGCTCAAATGCTGAAAGAAAGTCAGAAGCATCAACCCCAGAAGTAGCGCTGGGTACGGGGACCACATTAGCACTAGAGTTCAGCTTAGATCTTGGAACCTCTAAATACTTGAACCCTTCTTTGTCATTAAGAAGCTTAGAGGTTAGCAAGGTCTGTTGCTTGTTTGAGTCATCGTACTCTTCGTTAGTGCCAAAGAGGTAAGACCAAGTATCCCTGTTTGTCTCTAAAGAAACCGACTTAAATATCTTTACAGAAGAAGGATCGTCATTAAAAGATAGCTCTATGCTAGAGTTATTGTTTCTGTCGTAAAAATTGTTTCTGACTGGGTTCTTGTCGTGCAACCAAGCTGTGCCTTTGTTGTCTTTAAACGACAGCATCTCATCGCCAGAGGAAGCGTAGCAAGTAGGAACAAACGAATACCTAGTCGTCCACGCTTTCTGCCTCTTTGAAAAAGCAAACGTAGCTTCAAACCCGTTTGACGTTAAAGGTATGTTTGCCATTTCAGTTACAGATTAAAAGCCAGATCATTAAGTCCGTATGAAGTTCCAGATTGCTGTGTTCCGAATCCCCACACACTCAACATCGTTAATAGGTCTGGAGTGGAGACAGAATTATTTTCATCAGCATCAGCCTTTGCTGCTAATTTAACGTAACTAGCAAGATAGAAGTACTGACCCACAGTCATGGTCCCGTCGTTTATCAGCCAGAGTATAGCCTCCAGGGAAGACGGACCAGAGGGGATCCCGCCTTGGTCTGCAGTTGGAGTGCTAACAAAAGCGGGCTCGTTAGGATCCGTTGTCTGATTGAATACCTGCAGCATTTTAACTATATCCATAGTGTCTACTGCACCCTGCTCATTTAAATTAAGGCTAAAGTTGTCATTGATTTGAGCTCTTAACAAATGATACTCTCCCACTGTAAGCTCGTTCTGAACGAACAGGTAGTTTATCGCCCCATCAACATCCTTAAAGTAGTTTACCGTGCTTGGCTTTGGCTTATTCGGTGGTGGGGGAAGAGCTTTAGGTAGTGGGGCGCTACCTGACGCTGGATCTAAACCAGAAAACATACCTGTGTTTTGCTGATACTCTTCTCCATACATAGCAAGAAACTGTATAAGATCTAGAGCGCTAACGATTCCATCTGCATCAGTATCAAATCTAACTCGATTAACATCGAACTGATTGTTATCTGCGCTGCCCAAAAAGTTTGCTAAATCGGATAACGTGGGCTCGCCTGGAGTACCCTCTAAGTCTTGTAAATATTGGAATGCTAATTCTTGACTCATCTCTTCTTGTTGTAAGTTGGCTCCATAAAAATTATTGTATGCGTCCAGCAACGGCGGCAAAGCCCCGCTATCAGAATCATCTTCTGAACCGCCATTATCAGTATCGTCTCCTATGCTTCTGAATGAAACTTCTAGCTCTAAATCTATAATCGGTGTATCTGGGTCATTACTGTATACCTCTAAGAAACTGTTTATTGGCCCCTGTCCCGCTGGGGGTATAATAGAAATCAGTATTGTTTCTGATCCACCAGGCTCTATCACCATTGGGTCGGTGGCGTTAACATTAGTGTTGGAGGAAACCAACTCAAAGTTTATGGGCTCACCATCGTTTATGTCATCGTTTATGTCAAAGTCGGTTATAATCAGGTTGGCTAATCCAGTGTTAGATATTATGACCTCTCTTGGCTGAACAGGATTTGCAGGATCTAGCTCTCCAAAATCTAAAACGTCCGCAGGATTTATTACTATGTTTGGCTCAAGCTCTGTAGGCGCAACAGTAGTTTGATCTTGTGAAACAAAATCAACACCGTAAGTTAATCTAATCGGAATGTTTGCAATCGAAAACAAGTACTCTTCCTTGAGCGTGTCAAAACCTCCAATCAATCTAACTTGATCCCCAGATTCTACAGCAGTCTTCAAAGACGCCCTAATTAAAGAGGACATCCCTAGCTCTGATATTTCTTCAACGCCAGATTGCCTAGTAAATCTGTACACTTTAGAGAGAGACTTGTTGCAAAAGTATACCTCTTCCCCCGAATCATAAACAGACGAAGGGTCATCATCGCAACCAGAAACACCACCGTAAGTTATAACCTCTCCAAGCACATTGAGAGAAGCAATAAGCTGTTGATTGCCAGAGGCGTCCGACAGAATATTTTTGTCTACTGGTATAAGGCTGATTTTTTCTTTTTGAATAACGACGACAAACGGGTCGTGATTACCCATGTACTGTATATCTCCGTACCTATCGACAAGATCCTTGAAGTTTGCTGTAGAGGCATTGAAAGAAGAGTATCTAATCTTTGGAGACTCTGGGTTGCTAGCGTCTGAATACGTTATTGTAGCCTCTCTTCTTGTTTCTGTAGCGTCCTCAAAGATTACATTGGGTCTGCCCCTTGAGAAAGAGTTCGACTTAAACAGGTCGCTTGCAGACTCTGTCTCCATGTAGACGTTCTTGAAATTAGGCTGAGAAGGGGAGTCATCGCCATCGTCGTTAAGTATGATATCTACGTATTCACCTCCAACCAGTTCTCTGAGGTTTGCAGCTACGGGCCTAAACCATACGTCTCCGTTATTTACAACAACTGGATTTACGTCGTGAACCAAAATTCCCTGAGAGTTTTTTGCAACCTTGTAGTGATCGCTCACCTCGTAATAAATCTGCTCGTCTTCTTCTATTGCCTTCTTAGGACTTCTTATCTCTATGAGGCAGTTGTTGCTCCAGAAGTCATTTCCGAGAGAAACATCAGTATAAGAAAAACCAAAAGCATTTGAGTTGTCTTTTATTATCAAAAACTCACCTTTTTGATTCTCTGGAATAGGCTCGTTGCCGAGAGGGTTTCCTTCATCACCCAACACAATTAAGTCGGAGATGTCAAACTCATGAGAAACATAGTTTATACCACCATTATCGAAGTATGATATAACCCTAACTTTATCGCCCTCCTTAAACTTGTACAGATTCAATCCGCCTTCTGGAGTTCTAGCCCCAAAGGCGTTCACATAAGAAATAGGATGGCCCTGAAGATAGTTTAAGGAAACGTATATGTTTTTGTTGGGGTCTGTAGGGAATACATCTTCTCTATCGGCAGCAACAAAGGCACCACCCGAAATGTACTGAACGAAGTTCTGTACGGTACTGTTCTTGTTGTAAACTATTTTGTAACTGTGCGCCCAAGAAGGGGGGGCGCTGTTTAACTGTATACTTATTTCGACGCCTCCCTTGTTTTCCCCTCTCTCAAGCGTTGAATACCCCTCTACAAACGCAGAGTCTAAATAATTTACAAACCCGTGGCGGCCTCTTTCATCGTAGTAAACTATTCCGAAGTCGTGGTTTGCTTCTGTCTTAAATGACTCTACCCCATTAAAATCTGTACCGCCCGCGCCGTAAAAATTTACGTAGTTATTAGTGGCTTCTACAGCACTTTGATTTAGCTTGAAGTTTACACTGAGAGCGCCTTCAACAGTGTCGGGATCGCTAGCAAGAAAACCTAGATTATCTGGGTCTTCAGTAGGGAGTTGATACTCATAATTGTTTGAAGAACGGCGGTACAAAAATGGTAAAGTCGTGGAGAAACCCAGTGCTCTTACTGAACCAAAATAAAATACAGTCCCGTAGTAATTAGGGGAGTTCTCTCCAGTTTCAGGATCTACTGATATGTATGGATTTACCGTAACAGATCCTTGAGCATACATCTTGGTCCTATCATACACGTTACTGCTGCCTATGCCCTTGGCTGGTCCCCCACCTGGACCTCCCTCCCCGTCCATCATCCTTAATCTGTTTTGATCAAGAAAGTACAGAGCACTAGTAGTAAGACTCCCATAAAACCCGTTCGTCCCAAACAGACCTTCATACCCGAAAATAAATGGCTGCCTCAAAAAGCTGTGCGAGACATACCTGTCTTGAAGTGGAGAAAACTCAGTAGCAAATTGAGTGGCGGGCTGTAGATAGCCTAATTGATAGCCATATCCCTTCGTAACTTCTTCAACAGAATTATCTCCACCAGGGGAATTCTGAAAGCCTTGAATTATGTTTTGCCCTAAGCCGTAATAACTTACATAATTGGGGGTGCTCAAACCTTCTGTGGTGTTGAACACAAAGCCTTCCGTCATATTAGCCCCATAGTCCTCCATGTATACAGGAGGCACAACTATCCAGCTGGTAGCGGGAATATCCTCGTAGTCAAAACTCGTAGGGGTGTCATGAATACAAGTGAGTGGCTCTGCGTTAGCAAAGTCTACAAGATGAAGAGAGAAATGAGAAGTAATATTTTGATCTTGACCAAAGCTGTCAAATTGATCTCCATTAAGATTCGACAGCATGAATGTTGGCTTCCCTTTATTAAATATAAAGTGACCAACAGGCACTCCGCTTTCGTTGGATTTGCCCATTCCAAAAACAGCGTTTATTAGCTTGTTTCTTTCATCTGAAATCGAACTTTCCTGACCAACAAAAGCCTGCTTAATTAAATTTGCGTTTCCTAAACCTAAGTCAAATTCATAAGAAGAAACAGCGGTGTTTTCTAATATTGTTATCCCCGTGTCTGGATAAAGAAACTCCTGAGCGTTGTTAGGGTCTGGGAATGTAGAGGAGGGAATGTTCTTATTGGGGAGAGCAAACCTTACAGTTTTATTAATTTTTGATTTAGCGTCTTCAATATCGTCAGGAACAAAAAGCTTTATCGAAAACGTAACTGGCCCCCCCTTTATTATTAGGGGATTAGTAGCCGATGTGCCGCACTTGGCTGTAAGAACATCATCCATCGCAACACCAGAAACACTAGAGGGACCTGTGTATTTCCATGTAGAACCACCGTCTATATTTAATAGCCCATTAGGTGCCTCAGTAGTTTGAGTGGCGGCTGAAAAAAGGTTTGG
>TARA_R110002050_G_scaffold299812_1_pt1 | contig 14034 bp, 13 predicted proteins | sample TARA_R110002050 | Tara Oceans TARA_R110002050 (sample SAMEA4396988) | marine metagenome | biome: Polar Biome; feature: [DCM] deep chlorophyll maximum layer (ENVO:01000326); material: water (ENVO:00002006), including particulate matter (ENVO:01000060) such as... | depth 25 m
GAAGTGAAGAATCTCATTTTTACCTTATAACCTGATCACAAATCAAAGATTCTTCGGTCGTTGCCTCCCTCTGAATGACAATATAATTAAAACCGTATAGCTTTAAATACCGGTAATTCTAAATCTTTCCCAGAAATAATAAACGATTCTTCTGGCAGTAACCAATCTATATTTAAACTTTTATCATTATATAAAATACCCGATTCAGATGCCTTATTATAAAAATTATCGCATTTATAGGAAAAAATGGCCGTGTCACTTAAAACTAAAAACCCATGGGCAAAGCCTCTTGGGATGAATAATTGTTGTTTATTCTCTTCGGATAATTCCAAGGATACATGTTCTCCAAAAGTAGGCGAGTCTTTTCTAATATCTACCGCAATATCCAATACCTTTCCTTTTATAACCCGCACTAATTTTGCCTGGGCCAACTCTCCTGTTTGGTAGTGTAGGCCTCTTAACACACCTTTTAAAGAAAAGGATTCATTATCCTGAATAAAATTCACATTTTGTCCAATTAATTTATTAAATGTATTTTGATTAAAACTTTCAAAAAAATACCCTCTACTATCTTTAAAAACTTTAGGTTCTAATATAAAACAACCTTTTAATTTAGTTTCTTTTACAATCATTATTTGTTTTTAAGTAAGCCTAATAAGTTTTTACCATACCCACTTTTTAATAGTGGCTCTGCTAAATTTTTAAACTGTTCTTTATTTATATAACCCATTTCGAAAGCAGCGCCTTCAATAGCGCCAATTTTTAACCCTTGACGTTCTTCAATAACTTCAACAAATTGAGATGCTTGCATCAATGATTGAAACGTACCAGTATCTAACCAAGCGGTTCCCCTATCTAAAATACTGACATTAAGCTTGCCTTGTTTAAGATATTCTCTATTTACATCCGTAATTTCGAGTTCGCCTCTATGACTTGGCTTTATGTTTTTAGCAATTTCCACAACAGAATTGTCATAAAAATAGATGCCTGGAACTGCAAAATTAGATTTAGGTTGTTTTGGCTTTTCTTCAATAGAAATTGCTTGCCCTTCACCGTTAAACTCCACTACGCCATAACGCTCAGGATCATGCACTCTATAGGCGTAAATAATGCCTCCGTTAGGATCATTGTTGGCTTGCAATAGTTTTGCTAATCCTGTACCATAAAAAATATTGTCACCTAATATTAATGCTACTTTGTCTTTTCCTATAAAACCTGCCCCAATAATAAACGCTTCTGCTAATCCATTAGGGGCTTCTTGAACCGCATATTCAAATCGACAACCATACTTTTTGCCATCACCCAACAACTCTTGAAATAATGGTAAATCTTTTGGTGTAGAAATAATCAATACTTCATTGATGCCTGCATACATTAACGTAGATAACGGATAATATATCATGGGCTTATCATAAATAGGCATGAGTTGCTTACTTACAGATAAAGTTAAGGGGTGTAGTCGAGTTCCAGACCCTCCTGCTAATATGATTCCTTTCATTTAGATATGGTTATAGGGTTAAAAAGTTATAAGGTTAAAGGGTTAAAAAGTTATAAGGTTATTGGGTTATTGGGTTATAAAGTTATAGGGTTATACATTACTTATTGCTTATTGCTTATTGCTTATACTCTTAATTAAATTTGCAAGCATATTTCTAATATAATAAATACTCTTGTTTATTTCTTCTACATCTTGGATATAACCAAGCCTTTGAGAAATTTCTGTTTGTGTTTCTACTTCTGAAAGTGACCCCAAAGCGATATATAAAAACCTTGCAAATTCTTTTTCTCCTTTTCTTCCAGCGCCTTCTGCTATATTTGAAGGAATTGAAACGGCTGCTCTTCGGATTTGGGAAGATAGTCCATAAACCTCATGCTTTGGAAAATTTTCAGAAAGCTTATAAAGCTTTGTAACCAAATTCATAGACTCCTGCCATACTTTTAAATCTTTATGAGATGTTATTTTAACCATATAACTACTTAACCTTTTAACTTTATAACCATTTAACTTTTTAACCTTATAACCTTTTAACCTTTTAACCTTCTAACTATATTGTTTTTCGTAGTATAATTGATAATCTCCACTGGTTACATTATTCAACCATTCCTCATTATTCAAATACCAGTCTATTGTTTTATCTAATCCTTCCTCAAAGGTTACTGAAGGTTTCCATCCTAATTCCCTGTTTATCTTTGAAGCATCAATAGCATATCGTAAATCATGTCCTGGACGGTCTTTTACATAGGTGATCAGCTTTTCTGAGCTTCCTTGTTGCCTTCCAAGTTTTTCATCCATTTGACTACATAATAATTTCACTAAGTCAATATTTTTCCATTCGTTAAACCCCCCAATATTATAAGTTTCATGGTTTTTCCCTTTATGAAACACCAAATCAATAGCTACCGCATGATCTTTTACATACAACCAGTCCCTTGTGTAATTTCCATCGCCATAAACAGGTAACCCTTTATTATTTATGATGTTATTAATAAATAGTGGAATTAACTTTTCCGGGAATTGGTTTTGCCCATAGTTATTGGAGCAATTAGAAATTATAAAAGGAATTCCATATGTTTCGCCATACGCTCTCACAAAATGATCTGAGCTTGCTTTTGAAGCCGAATACGGTGAATTAGGATCATAATTAGTTGTTTCGGTAAACAGTCCTGTTTGTCCTAAAGTTCCATAAACCTCATCGGTGCTTACATGATAAAATAGTTTATTACTGAAATTGTCTTTCCATGTGTTTTTAAAAGCATTTAAAAGAATCATGGTGCCTATTACATTTGTTTTTACAAAGGCTAATGGGTCTTCTATGGATCTATCCACATGAGATTCTGCCGCTAAATGGATGACACTTTCAAAGGTATGTTTATTAAATAATTGATTTATAAAAACTTCGTCCGTTATATCCCCTTTTAAAAAAGTGTAATTAGTTTTGTTTTCAATATCTTTTAAATTCTCTAAATTGCCTGCATATGTAAGTGCATCCAAATTAAAAATATGGTAGTTTGGATACTTTTCAACAAACAACCTTACCACATGAGATCCTATAAATCCTGCACCACCAGTAATTAAAATTTTCATTTACTCCTCTTTTTTATAATTCTTAAGATAGGTGTTCAATGATATTAATAATAAAACGAAAAGTGTTACGCCAAGCAATATACTTGGGACAAGAAGTTTATAGCTATTTAAAATTCCTTTAACTTCTACTCCTTTTCTAGGAAAATCAGAAATAACATTTAAAATACTGGATTTATTGGCCCGTTCTTCATTCAGTTCTACTAAACTCAATTTTAATTCATCCATTTTGTTTATTAATGCAAGCTCCTTATTGTCTTTGGCACCATTCTCACCAAGACTAATACTGGTCCCTTCCATTGGGCGATCCGCTTCCTTAAGCATCACCCTTTTATATAATAATTGCAGCGAGTCTATTTCAATAATTTGTTTCTTATAAATACTATCTTGTAGTTTTATATTGATATCACTAATGTTTTTTTGAAGGTTAAAATAATCGTTTCTGGAAATAGAGTTGATAATTGATGTTTGAATCTTTTTTGCAATACTATTATTAGTAGCTATCACAGAGATGGTATGAAAACGAGCATCAAGAGAATTAAAATTCTTTAGATATGCTTCCATATCTATTGTTTTTTGCGTTGTTGTATCTAGACTACGGACAAATTTATCGAATAATTGTACTTTTTGGTTTTCATCAGAATAGGATTCCACTTTAAATTCTTTTATGGATGCGGCTTCGTTTTTAGAAATATTAAATGCTTCTGATAGTGCTATTGAATCTTGAGCACCTGCTAATTCATTATAAAAACTAACATTATTATACAACTGTTGAACACTGTTAAAATTTGGTTCCACGACCATCGTGGAAATATATTTAGTCTCTTTAATAAGGTCTATGTAAATTCCTGTAGCCAAACCAATAATACCAATGACAGCAAATTTTATAAAATGTTTTTGAAGGAAAATTAAAAACAGGATTATAACATGAAATATTCCAATAAAAATGCTCGCTATAAACCTAAAAAATCGATTAAATGCATTCCCGATAAGTTTAAATAATTGACCTAAATCAACTTCTTCAGATTGCTGAGGCTGTGGCAATTCTTTATTCATAATTATACTTTGTGTTAGTTAAATAATTGTTCTAATATTTTCCGGGTTATTATATAGGTCGGTCTCACGCCTGTAGTTCCTAACCCGCCAGAGGCCAAGGTACTTCCGGTTTCCAAAGGGTTATCACTGGCATAATACGCATATCGCACTTTTACATCTGGACTGATACTGCCTCTCACTTTAGAAGCCGCTTGAATCGCTTTTTGATAATGCGCCCCTTCCATTTCCAAGCCAATGACACTCCATGTTGAATTATGAAAGAATTTTAATATATCCTTGTTTTGCAATGAAGTTCCCAAAACAGTTATCATGGCGCCTTCATAAACATCAACGCCCTGTCCTTCCAGGTCTTTCTTTGATAATTCATTATAAAACGGATAGTTGTCTGCTGTTCCTTCAAAAATGTGCGCCGTTGGAATCATAATGTCCCCTTTCCCTCCTTCCAGAATGCCTGCTTTCCCCATAATGGAAATGGATGCAACATTCAGGTGAACCTTCTTCCCTTTTGGTTTATATGGTTTTAATAGTTCATCTATGGTTTCATACGCTTGTTCCCCAAAGGCATAGTCCATAACCAAAACAACCGGTTTCTCGGAATCTAAAAGTGTTTTATTAATTTTAATGTCTGTTTTTGAAAAATCCATTTTATCCGTATCAAAAATTTGTACATCAATATTGGTACCTGAAGCATCCGGAATAAAAACCATCCCGTTTTGCAAGGCTTCTTTTGTTACTTTATCGCGAAGTTCACCATTACTGCCTTTACTTAAATCTTCATAAACTTCAAATACATTCTTTTTAGCCATCAGTGGTTTTAAGGCTGTTGGAGCAAATAACGTATTCATAACACTGTGCATATTAGCACTTATAATATGTATCGGTCTTTCTAAAAGCCCATTTTTATAAAGTACGTTTTTAATGGTATCCGCCCAAATTTCACCGTGAATATGATGCCCTAAACGTTCTCTTAAAACCGGACTGAATGTTACCGTACGTTTATTATTGTTTATTTGTTCTTCAATGGCTAATTTGCCCAACCAATACACAATATGCAGTAATCTTTCCGGTTGTGATGCCACCGCAAAATCATCATAAATTTCCGTTAATTCATTAAAGGTTCTTCCTAAAATATTTGCGGTGTGTGATAAGGCGATTTCACGTTCTGTTTGTGTGAGCTTATTTTTAGAGAAAACAGCTTTTTCAAGTTTTATCCAATCCCTTGTTGTTGAACCAGCTTCATCAATTATGACACGGTTACTTATTTTGTGTGATTCAACAAACAAAAATGTGAGGTGGGTTAAAATATCATAAATTTCAGATCGCCCCCGTGTGATTTCAATATTCATTTGTTCAGAATCAATCCGGTAACAATTACGTCGTCTTTTTTCTGGAATTATCGCTTTAAAATGTGAATTTGAATAGCCTTCATCGCTTGTTAAGTTAATAAACGTGCATTCTTCAATTCCCATTGGAAGTCTGTCCATAACATAAAGCAACCCATCTAATTCTGCTTTTTCTTCACCAATAGAACCATATATTTCCGGCCTTAAAAGCAATAAGGATTGCCTTAAAGTTTCCCCTGAAATCCCCATAGGCTTATAAAACCCTCTATTAAACAAATGGCGCATAGTAATATACATCCTCTCAATAGCGTTGGTACTTTCTTGAGCCCTTGTTCTTTCGTGTTTTTTTTTGTCCTTCATTGATACTGTTTAACGGGGCAAAGATACTATTATTTGACTAAATTCAATTGGGTAAACACCGCAACAATGTTTCTGTCATTTGATAAACGGGGCATTTTATTTTGACCCCCTAATTTGCCTATAGATTTCATATACGCTTGAAACCCATTTTTTTTGATTTTAGTGATTTTTAAAGGTTGTAGTACTTTGCCTTGAATCAAATCAAAATAGTACGAATTTTGAATTTGAAGGGATTCATCAATTTTCTTTGCAAAGATGGATACATCTGTTGGTTCATTTTCAAATTCTATAAACCATTCATGATAAGGCAATCCTTTTTCCGGATTGATTTGAGGTGCTACGGTAAACTCAGAGACCCTAACCGATGTGTTTTGAGTGGCTTCATGCATGGCATACTCCACTTCTTTTCCAATAACGTGCTCTCCAAAAGCTGAAATAAAGTGCTTTATTCTACCCGAAACAATGACTCTGTAAGGCTTTAAAGAAGTAAACTGAACCGTATCACCAATATTATAAGCCCAGAGTCCGGCATTGGTTGATATTATCATCACATAATTTACACCTAATTCAACATCTTTAATTGTGATACGCTTTGGATTTTCATTAAAAAACTCATCGGCTTTTACAAACTCATAAAAAATCCCGGAATTTAACTGAAGCAACATGCCTTTTTCATGTTGTTTATCTTGAAACGCAAAGAAGCCTTCACTTGCTGGATATAGTTCTATACTATCCACTTTTCTTCCAATAAGGTTTTCAAATTTTGCCCGATAAGGCTCATAATTGACACCTCCAAAAATAAATAAATTGAAGTTTTTAAAAATATCCCCAACCTTTTTACCGGTTTTGAGTTGTAGCTTTTCAAAATACATTTGAACCCATGACGGTATTCCAGAAATAATCGTCATGTTTTCAGGTAATGTTTCTTCAACAATGGCATTTACTTTTGTTTCCCAATCTTCAATGCAATTTGTTTCATAAGATGGCAGTCGGTTTTTTTGAAGATATTTTGGAATATAATGTGCTACAATCCCTGAAAGTCTGCCTAACTGAATGCCATTTTGCGTTTTAAGTATGGGGCTTCCTTGAAGAAAAATCATTTTACCATCTACGAATTTTACGTTCCCCGTTTCATGGATATACAATAAAATGGCATTTCTGGCTGCCTCAATATGATAAGGCATGCTTTCTTTAGTAATAGGAATGTATTTTGAGCCCGATGTAGTTCCGGATGTTTTCGCGAAATAAAGAGGTTTTCCTTGCCAAAGGACGTTTTCTTCACCTGCAACTACGCGTTCAACATAGGGTTTAAGTGCTTCATAATCCCTGATTGGAACTTTTTTAACAAAATCCAAATAGGAATTTATGCTTATAAAATCATGGTCCTTGCCAAATTGTGTTTCTGTAGCTGAACTTATCAAATCCTGAAATACTTGTTGTTGAGTTTCAATTGGATTATTGGCCCATTTTTGAATACGGTTAAAAATTATATTTGCAAATGGTTTTGCCAAGGCAGATTTTAGTGATATCATTATTTAAAATCTATAAAGTTTGTTGGGTTAATGGGATAGCCATCATTCCAAAGTTCAAAATGCAAATGAGGTCCTGTTGAAAGCTCCCCAGAACTACCGGCAGTTGCAATAACTTCACCCGCTTTTACCAAATCGCCTTGAGATTTTGTCAAGGAAGCGTTATGTTTATATGCTGATATTAGACCGTAACTGTGTTCAATTATAATCACATAGCCGGTACTTGCTGTCCATTCTGCAAAAATCACAACCCCGTCAGCTGTTGCTTTTACGGGTGTGTCCTTTGCAACCACAATATCAACTGCATAGTGTTTTTCTTTTACATTGTAAGGTGCGCTTATAGGACCATTTACCGGTGGAAATAACACAAAATTGGTTGCTGATGTTGCCGATTCAAACAAATTATACTTGTCTTCTTTATCCACTTTTTGACGCAACAGGCTATCTTCAGAAATGGGATGGAAATCGACTTGGTTGGCTTCCAGTTTTACAGCTTGGATAATGGAATCTTTATTTAAATCCAAGGTACTAACATCACCTTGTAACACTTTTTTTATGGAACTGTAATAACGCTCATTCATGGTAATAACCTGCTGAAGTGAATCTGTTTTATAATTCAATTCTGTAGCTTGCCTTTTTAACGTTGTTGATGAATATCCGGGAATATATTCTCTTAACGGTGTAAATGCAATTAAAACCGTGGTTAATACTATTAAAATAATAACTGATAATGAGACTAAAACAAAAACATTTAATCTGTTAAGTTTAAATGAAATACGCTCTTCAAAGGTATCCTCATTAAGTACAACAAGGCGGTACTTATCCAGAAGTTTACGTGCTATTTTTATGGGTTTATCTTTTTTCTTGCTCATACGAAAACAAAATTAATTAAAATTATCTCAAGAGTTCTATTGTCTTTATACTAATCTTCTGTGGAAAACAATTTTATTGAACTTTAATTATTAACTTTGTTGTTTAAAAACATACATTATGAGTTTATATATGATACCGTTGGTAATTGGAGCTCCACAAATTATTCTAATTGTTGTGGTAGTTTTATTGTTATTTGGAGGGAAAAAGATACCTGAATTAATGCGGGGACTTGGTAGCGGAATTAAAGAATTTAAAGATGCCAGCAAAGACGATGATAAAAAGGACGATAAAAAAGAATAATGACTTCTTTTAAACAAAAGAGGCTGTCTAAAAAGTATATATTACCGTCATTACGAGAAATTTTTATTTCGAAGTAATCTGTAAACCAAAATTTGCAATTTACAGATTGCTTCTCCCGATAGCTATCGGGACTCGCAATGACGACTTTTTAGACAGCCTCTTTTGTGTTTATAAAGGTTTATTTAATTTTAATAGATCTAATAATGGCTTCCAGCTCAAACATGTAGTCTCTTTTATCAACCGAAGGCGCAAAAACAAAGCCTTCAACAACTACCCATCTGTTGTTTTTTACATCTTCAATACTATAATTAATAAACGGTCCTGCCATAAATGCATTCTTGACATCCCAAATTCCCTTTGTTTCCAATGTGGGTTTATTGTCTAAAATAGTCTCAAAATGAAATGGGGTATATGCGTTTTCAGTAATCATATAAGATCCGTCAGTGGGTCCAGGAATATACTTCTCCCCAATAGAGTCCCTTATCTTTATTATTGTGTTAACAACACTATCACTGCGTTTAATAGCATTATAAGGTAAATCATAAAGCATCAAATTCATGCTTCCGTGTTTAATGTCTTTGCGAATCCAGAAAAATGAATTGTCAACTTTTGCTACCCTGTAAGCAGTAGGAAACTTAATGCTAACACCTAATTTATCTTCAATTTTTTTATCATTATGAAGTGATAGATTGATACGTCGTTGTTTTTCTGTAAGCTCTTCATCTTTAAAAGCTACAATAATCTTAGACGCATTTGATGTTATTTCTTTAACTATAGTTTCTTGTGTAGGTCCTGAAATGACGACTACCCTTTGTGGTTTTGCATAAATATTGTCTAGAACCTGAAAGGAAACTTTATTTTGCACTTCAATTTTTAATACGGTTCTGTTTTTTGCTACAAATCCAGAAAAAACACTTGGCGGTATCTGTTTCATGCTAAACATGGGCTCATCTTGTGGAAGCCCATCAACAGTAGCGGCCAGTGTGTTTCTAATGGCTTCTCCTACATCTCCATCCCACATATCATTATCAACAACTACAGATACATTGTTAATGTTTCCTGAAGAATCAAAAAGTATTTTTTCGTTTTTTGAATGACTGTCCCCACACGAAAAAATAAAGGCAGACAAAAGTGTGATTAAAAAAAGTTTTCTCATAATTTACGGTAGTTTAAAGGAATTTATCCTTTGGATATTTTAAGTTTCATTCCCGGTTTCAAATGACTACCACTAATATCGTTCCAATCTTTAATATTTTGAACAGAAACCCCAGAAAATTTTTGAGAGATACTCCATAATGAGTCTCCTTCCTTTACAACATAATAGGTAACACCCCCTGAAATCACTGTATTTGCAGATGTCTTGGATGTTGTAGTACTAGACGGGGAATAAGGTTTATTGGGGTAAATAGAGAGCCGTTGCCCTATCCTTATATTATTGCTTCTAAGTCCGTTCCATTGTTTAATTTGGCTCACTCTTACACCATACTTTCTTGCAATTTTTCCTAAAAAATCACCAGACCTAACGCGGTAGGTCGTTCTGCTTTGGGATTCAAAAAATTGAGGCATGGGTTTTTCGCGTTTATCAAATTCAGTTTTTGCAAACGCATAAATTTGCTCTTCATTATTCACAAAACTTCCCATCACCGTTCTGGGTAATCTTAACGTATAATTCTCGTCCTTAATAAAAGGAATGATATCCAATTTATACGACGGGTTTAAAAACTGAAGTTCTTCAATTTCAACACCTGTAATTTCTGAAACCTGATCGAGCGTTATCATGTGTTTAACCCGTACCGTATCTGTTTCAAAATAAGAAAACTCTGGTTTTGCTTGCTTAAAGCCATGCTCTTTTGCATACTCAAATATATACATGGTTGCCAAAAATGCGGGTAAATATCCAGCTGTTTCACGTGGCAAATTATGCCGAATATTCCAATAGTTTTGATAACCACCAGACCGTCTGATGGCTTTTGTAACATTGCCCGGGCCAGAATTATAGGCTGCTAAAGCCAAATCCCAATCTCCAAATATTTCATATAATTTTGACAGATACTTTGTGGCTGCTTCCGTTGATTTTATGGGGTCACTGCGCTCATCAACATAACTGCTCACATCCAGACCATACATTTTGCCTGTACTATACATAAATTGCCATAAACCAGTGGCGCCAACCCTGGACTTTACTCTTGGTTTAAGTGCAGATTCAACTATGGCTAAATATTTTATTTCAAGCGGTAAATCATGACTGTCTAGCTCTTGTTCAAACAAAGGAAAATAAAATGCGCTTAAGGTAATTAGCTTTTGAATTGTTTCTCTTCTGTTTTTTAAATACGATTTAATGACGCTTTCCAACCCTGGATTGTACTCCACATTAAATGGTGTTTTTGCGTCCAGTTCTTTTAATCTGGCTTTTAAAGTATCCGTAGGAAGTTCAGGATACTCAACTTCTTCATAAGTTAAATTAGTAATTGAATTATTAATGGTGTCATATAAATCATTGCTATACAATTCTGCCAACCACTTTTCATCTAATGCTGCGGCGTGCTCATTGTCTAAAAAACTCAAAGCTACTGTGCTATCAATTTCAGCTTTAATTTTTTTGCTGATATCTACATTTCCATCAATTAATGAGTCAGTAATCTTCATTTTTGGTGAAGAAATTGTATCCTTGCTTTGTCCGAAACAAAGTCCAATATTCGCTATAAAAACTAGTATTAAAATTCGAAATACCATAAAGTGCCTTAAGTTTATTATTCAACGAAAGTATTGCTAAAATCGTATTTTTTAAGCTAAATAGAAAATATTCTTGGTTTTATTCCAAAATGGCCGCTATTCCTGGAAGCGTTTTACCTTCAAGGCTTTCTAACATAGCGCCGCCGCCAGTGCTTACATAACTCACCTTGTCTTCAAAACCAAATTGTTTAACCGCAGCAACAGAGTCACCTCCACCAACTAAAGAAAAGGCACCGTTCTTAGTCGCTTCAGCAATCGAATTTCCCAGAGCAATAGTACCCTTTGCGAAATTTTCCATTTCAAAAACACCTAAAGGCCCATTCCAAAGAATGGTTTTGCACTGCATAACAACTTTATGAAAATTGGCAATCGATTTTGGTCCGGCATCCAGCCCTTGCCAACCATCAGGAATTTCATTGATATTAACTATTTGAGTCTTCGCATCATTGCTAAAAGCATTGGCTGCAATCACATCTACCGGAATATGGACTTGAACATGCTTTGCTTTGGCTTGCTTTAAAATTTCTAAAGCCAATTCCATTTTATCGTCTTCACAAATGGAGTCTCCTATTTTTCCACCTTGTGCTTTTATAAATGTGAAAGACATACCACCTCCAATAATCAGGTGGTCTATTTTATCTAAAATATTTTCTATAATGGTTATTTTTGAAGACACTTTTGCGCCACCAAGTACTGCCAATACTGGTTTTTCTCCTGTTTTCATGACCTTTTCAATGCTTTCAATTTCTTGAGCTAACAAATACCCAAAACACTTGTTGTTTGGAAAAAATTGCGCTATAATAGTTGTAGAAGCGTGTGGTCTATGCGCTGTTCCAAAGGCATCATTCACATAAATATCACCTAATTTAGCAAGTTTTTTTGAAAATGCTTTGTCTCCCGCCTCTTCTTCTTTATGAAACCTCAAGTTTTCCAATAATAATATTTGTCCGGGTTCCAAACTTGCTGCCGCAGCTTCTGCTTTTTCCCCTATACACTCATCAACGAATTTTACTTCGACCCCTAAAATATCTTCAACTTTATCCACTATATGCTTTAAAGAAAATTCATCCTGAACACCTTTTGGTCGCCCTAAATGAGACATTAAAATACAGCTTCCGCCATCTTCTAAAATTTTTATAATGCTTGGTTTTGCTGATACAATTCTGGTATCATCGGTTACTTCAAATTTTTCATTTAAAGGCACATTAAAATCTACACGTATTAGTGCTTTTTTATTTTTAAAATTAAAATCGTTAAGCGTTTTCATCTGTTTATATAAATTATTTTTTGCTGTTTTAAACTAACACACAAACATCGTTTTTACTGAAAAACAATAATTTAGAATGTTAATATCTATACAAATGTAACTAATTATAAAGAGCTGAAAACGTGTTTTTTTACGAAAACGATTGAAGTGGGAAAGAAATATAAAAAAACTATATTTGTTCCATGCTTTTTGAAGATATATTAGGTCAGGAATACATTAAAAAACACCTAACACAAAGTGTGGATAATGGTAGGGTTCCGCATGCACAATTATTTGTTGGACTTGAAGGTTGTGGAACACTGCCAATGGCCATTGCTTATGCCCAATACATTTTATGTAATAACTCCAATGGTGAAAACATTTTAGGCAATACATCCTGTAATTTAAAATTCAACACGTTTTCCCATCCAGATTTACACTTTGCCTTTCCAGTTACTACCACTGATAAAATTAACAGCCACCCAGTTTCCAGTCATTTTATGAATGAATGGAGGCAACTTCTTAAAGACCAGCCTTATGGAAATTTATTTGATTGGTATAAACAACTTGGTGTTGATAATAAACAAGGGCAAATTGGTGTTGATGAAGCGCTTGAAATTGTAAAGTCTTTATCATTAAAATCCTATGAAGGCGGTTATAAAATCATGCTCATTTGGATGGCTGAAAAAATGAACATAGCCTGCGCCAACAAGCTTTTAAAACTTATTGAGGAACCGCCAAATAATACGGTTTTTATTTTAATGGCCGAAGATGAAGAACAAATTTTAAGCACTATAAAATCTCGTTGCCAGGTCCTTCATTTTCCGCCATTAGCCGAAGATGTTATAAAACAAGGGTTAATAAAAAATTATGGTTTAGAGGAATCTGTTGCCACAAAAATTGCCCAACAATCCAATGGAAATTATAATAAGGCCTGTGACCTCATTTATCAGGATTCTGAAGATTTACAATTTGAAGAATGGTTTATCTTTTGGATTCGGAGCGCTTTTAAAGCGAAGGGAAATAAAGCGGCTATTCACGACTTGATTACCTGGAGCGATGACATTGCCAAAACCGGTAGGGAAACACAAAAACAATTTCTAAATTTCTGTATAAATTTTTTCAGACAAGCCTTATTGTTAAATTATAACGCCACTGAATTGGTTTATATGCAACCTAAATCGGACACTTTTAAACTTGAGAATTTTGCACCATTCATCCATGATTCCAATATTTTGGAAATTAATGATGAATTGCAAAATGCCATTTATCATATTGAGCGAAATGGAAACTCCAAAATTATTTTAACCGATTTATCTATTAAGCTTACGCGGTTACTTCATAAAAAATCTGCTTAGTGTCCCATGCTTCAAAAAATTGGTTTGTTATTATAAACCCTACTTCAGGTAATGGTGCCTGTAAAAAGAAATGGCCTAAAATTGAAAAAGAGTTAAAGCTAAATAATTTGTAACTATTCAGCCTGTTGTTTAAAAAAAAGCATAGTTGCGAACA
>TARA_R110002050_G_scaffold290233_4_pt1 | contig 14028 bp, 7 predicted proteins | sample TARA_R110002050 | Tara Oceans TARA_R110002050 (sample SAMEA4396988) | marine metagenome | biome: Polar Biome; feature: [DCM] deep chlorophyll maximum layer (ENVO:01000326); material: water (ENVO:00002006), including particulate matter (ENVO:01000060) such as... | depth 25 m
CGATAAATGCATCACTTTGTTGGCTTGTTGCATTCCAATGGTATTGATTTTTCTCAGTCCTCTAAACATGGTAAGTGTGCCAAATACCGGTTCTACCGTACTGGAGCGTTTAATCTTCATTTGCCTGCCCATTGGGCTCTTTACTCGTGCAATGTTTCGTTCGTATTCTTCTTTGTAATAGGTAATACTAAACTTCTTTTCTTTAGCCGTTTTTCCTAAGCATTTTGTCCGGATGGGGCAGCCTTTACAGATATGGGTTGATCCTCGGTACTCCCTCTTTTTGGTGTGGTTTTTTGTTTCGAAATAAACCTTCTTAAATGGAATAATCTTGCCTTGTGGACAAATATAATGATCATGCTCTGCAATGTGTGTAAACCCTTCTGGTCCTCCTTTATACGTTCCATGAGGTGGAATATAACTTGTTATGTTTTGGTCTTCTAAAAAGGCATAGTTTTCTCCGCTACTGTAGCCTGTATCGGCTATGCAGTTTTTCCATAATAATCCATGTTGCCAAAGCCGTTGTTTTAGGCGTATGCTTATATCCTGTAAATATTGATTGTCTTTTTTGTCGGCATGATACGCCCAGATATCTGTAATCACATGGTTGGAAACATCTACCGATAGCTGACTCATAAAGTTCAGCTTTCTGGCCTTTCCGGGTTTTACACTTATGCGGGCATCGGGGTCGGTAGGGGAATAGTGGGTTTTGTTGGACGTATATTTTGAGCCTTTGTTCGAAGAGCCTGGTCGTTGGTCTTGGTCTTTTGCCCATTTCTTATTCCGTGATTTTATCGCTTGGAGTTCTTCAGGTTTAGCCTCTATGGTTTGTTGGTCTTGTCTGGCCTTATTTTCTTTGGATTGTCTTCTTGGTTTCACTCTGTCGGGTGAACTCATTACCCGTACTTTTTGCAAATGCATTTGCAGGTCTTCTTGGGGTACTTTCAGTTCCAAGGTATCCATAGAAGCATTGGCTTTTATGGGGGCCGAGTCGATGGCTTGAGTGTGACCTGAAACCATTCCTTTTTCCACACACATCCCAAACACGTGCGTGAAAACTTCTTCAAACAAAGACTCTGGAAACAACTGGCGGGTACGACTTATTGTAGAATGCCAAGGAAGCTCTTCGTCAATGTCGTAACCAATAAAAAAGAGAATATCTAGCCGCATCGAACAATGAGTAATCAAGGATCTATCACTGACAATGTTCTCAAAATAACCCACCAAACACAATTTAAAGAACACCACAGGGTCCAAACTCTTTTGGCCTGAACTGCCATAATATGGCTTCGTTTTAGCATATAAAAACCGAAGGTCTAACTCTTCATTAAGCTTTCTATAAAAATTGTTCTTTGGTACGCGTTCACTCAATTGAAACTGAGCAAATAATTTTTCCTGATACTTCTTTGTGCCCTGCATATCCTAAAAATACATCATTTTTCATCTCATCTTTAAGGGGTTACTCTTCTTTTATTCACATTAAAGTGGTAAGTTGCGCAACGGACACACGCGCTATATTTAACGCTTAAAATCGGGTTTAGGAAAGTCTTTCCCTCGTAGTTCGTTAAAGTGTAATTTTGGATTTTAACGACCGAACTTAAAAATTAAAACAAAAATCACACGTTAACTCGGTTAGCGCACTTCCGAAAACTCCGTATTTCGAAATCGCACTAAACATAGAGTAACGTTACCCTCAATGGCAGCAAAAAAAAAGAAAAAAACAAAATGTCAACAGAAGAAAACGGAAAACGCCAACACACAAAGCAAAAGAGCCTGAGAAAATCAGGCACATTTGCTTTTACGCCACCGCTTTTCTTGTGGATTAAACTTCTCGATATTTTGAAAAATTACCCTCCCTAAAAATTAAATTGAACACTACTCTACAAATCAAAATATAATTCTAATTTTAAAACTTAATTGAAAATGAAAAATTTATTCAATAAATTAATCTTGATAACAGGGCTGCTAGCTTTTAGTTTCAACCTTTTATCCCAACAAACCTATATCAATAAAGATTGGGTAACTTCAACTGGCTCTATCGGGCCAATTGACCGTACCGTCTCAGCGTTAGATAATAACGAAAATCTTATAACAGTAAGTAATACTATAAATGCGTCAAATAATACAGACGTATTAATCACCAAATCCGACCCCGAAGGAAATATGCTTTGGCAAACTACTTTTGATGGAAGTAGTAATGGAAATGATTATGGTATTCAAGTTAAAATAAATTCCTCAAACGACATATTTGTAGCTTGTCAAGTTGAAGGTACTTCAAGTTTCGACTTTGGGATATTAAAATATTCTTCGAGCGGCTCATTAACTTGGTCAAACTCATGGAACGGCTCAAATAATGGAGATGATATTCCATCCGACTTGGATATTGATAATTCTGGTAATGTGTACATTGTTGGAGGAACAGAATCCTCAAATACGTTTTCGGATTACGCCATTGTGAAATTTAATGCCGTAGGCACATTTGGTTGGGTTTCCACTTATGATTATGCCAACCTACATGATGCAGCAACTAGCGTAACCTTTGATGATAGCAAAGTAAACGTAACGGGGGCATCAGCATCATCAACTACAAAATGGGATTATGCTACCCTGCAATTAAATGCTTCTAATGGAGCGGTTCTTAACACAGAACGCACAGTTGTACCGGGTGTTGGGTTTGATAAAGCTCTTGACGTTACATCTGACCAAAATAATAATATCTATATCACTGGGTATGTAGAAAATGCTGGTAGTATAGATATCCAAACCCTAAAACTCAATAGTAACTTTGGAGTAGAATGGGTTAAAATATTTGATGGTGGATTAGAAGACATAGGTAAATCTATTGCTGTCGATAACTCTGGGAATGTTTATGTAGCAGGCTCTATGGAGAATGGGAATGGAGGTAAAGAATACATCATTTTAAAATATAACTTATCTGGAAACCTAGTTTGGGAACAACCCTATGGTGCCGCAGGAAGCCAAATTATTGCTAGTGCTGAACACTTGGTTTTAACATCTCAAGGTGAACCTGTTATCACTGGCACATTAGATGATTTAGGTGAAAAACTATTTGCGACAATTAAATACACAACTTATGGCGAACTAAATTTTGAAAAAATATTTGATGCAGGAAGTCAAGAAAACGAAGCTCAATCTGTTATTTCGGTTGATAACGAAATTTATGTTACGGGTGTGACAGAAATTAATGGCGTAAATCAAATAACTACGGTTAAATACAGCTTTATTGATAAACCAATGAATATTGTTATGGTTGGTGGAGACCCTTCACATAATCAAAATGAGTTAATTATTCGTTTTGACGAATCCTCTATTATTCATACGGCAATTGACAAGATAGATTTTGAAGCAGGTGTGTTAAGTGACTTTATCAAGCCTTCAGTTTTAAGTGAACTTGCAGCAGCAACGGAAACTAGTTGGGATGATTACCCAACCTTCAAAATATTCAGAAGAATGGCTACAACCGATAACATTTCGGTAAATAGACTTGGTGAATCTATTACAATGCCCGACCATTGGGCTACACTTTCGGTATATGTTCCTGCTTCTAATAATTTAGATGCTCTGGTAAGTATAATCGATGCCATAAACCCAAGTATTCATTATGCTGAGAAAAATTCTATTGGTGAATTACTTGCAGCTCCTAACGATAACTTGTATAGTTCTCAACAATCTGGATTATTTAGTGCCGTAAATGGAATTAATGCTCAACAAGCGTGGAACAAACAGGTAGGTCAATCAAATACCAAAGTTGGGGTATATGATACTGGAATTAATTGGAGACATGAAGATTATGGTGACGGTACATCAACTGGTACTAAAGTAGTTGGTGGTTGGGATTTTTACAATAATGTAAGCCCTTATTCTCAATCAAATCCTGATGCGCAAGGTCATGGAACCGCTACTTCGAGCATCATTGGTGCTTTACGTAATAACAATAAAGGAATTGCTGGAATTGCGGGTGGTGATGTGCAAAATGGAAATACAGGTTGTAAGTTATATTCTATGAAAATTGCACAAGGAGCAACTACATTTATTGATGACGCCTCCATTTCAGCGGCAATGGTTGAAGGAGCGTCAGAAAATCAAACTTCTGGTTACGGTTTTGGGCTTCATATTCAGAACCATAGTTGGGGCGGACCTTCTAATTCCCAAGTGTTAAAAAGTGCGGTTAAAACATGTTTTCTTAATAACTGTGTTTTAGTGGTTTCCAGTGGAAATTACCCATCTTCATGTAGTTCTCCCAATTGTGTACTATACCCAGCATCTTATAATGATGATTGGGTAATGAAAGTTGGAGCGAATGATATAACAGGTAATCGTCCTAACTTTTCGGTTTATGGTAATGGCTTGGATTTTATAGCGCCAGGTACTAGTGATATTTACGCCACTTTAGACTATAACAATAATACAGGTTATTCATATAATGGCAGTGGTACTTCATTTTCTGCTCCTCACGTCAGTGGAGCATCTGCGTTACTAATGAGTGAACATAATACTTCAAACGGTTATCCCAATAATCTAGCTCCAGAAGATGTTGAGAAATTTCTTCAAGATTACGCAACGGATGTAGGCGCGGCTGGTTATGACCAATATACTGGTTTTGGGAAAATTAATATTGCTTCTTCGTTAGACCATTTGGCGTTACCGTTTTATTACATTAAGCATTCGGCAAATAATCCAACAGTTTTACAAACGGCTACAGCAGCGCAACAAATAGTTTTGCCTTACAATATCAAAGGGCTTGCAGCAGGTAATTACTGGGCAACACGTTATCAAGTTACTACTTCATACCTTGAGGTATTACCTGCAGGTCATACGGCTCAAAGTTTTTGGAAAAGATACAGTTCAAGTGTCGGTTATTCAGCAGCAAACCCTCTTAGTGGGGAAACTTATTTCTCAGAGCAACATACAATTACACAAAATGTGATTTCTGTAACCGCTACCACTTGGTGTTGGCATGTTCATAATTCCATGTCAGGTCAAAGTATTAATAAATATATACCTGCACCTCCAAGTCAATTAAAGACTGCTTTTTCTGTTCATGTAAAAGACAATTTAGCAACAGGAATTGAAGAACAAGAAGATGTAAAAGGTGTAAATATATATCCTAATCCTAGTTATTCAATTGTTACAATAGATTTCTCTGTGACAAAATCTTCTGCTGTCACCGTTGAAGTTTTAGATGCAACTGGAAAAACAGTAGCAACTCATAACTTAGGAAACAAATCTTTGGGGAACCATTCTATTGAGATTAATTTATCGAATCTTTCAAAAGGATTGTATTTAATAAACCTTACAGTAGATTCAAAAATTATTTCAAAACGATTAATTAAGAACTAATGATAAGAATGATTAAAACAATAAGTTTATCAATCATTCTAGTGTTATTAACAGGAATGTTGGCTTGTCAAAAAGACAAGCCAACACCTTGTTCCAATGATTCTGAATGTTTTGATTTTGATTGGGGTAACCAAAGCCCCATGATAACATGGTTTTCAAATGAAAGATACCAATACAAATCACCCTATTTCAATCCTAATAATGGGGATGAATTTGTATATAACTTTTTCGATTTTGAATTGAAAGAATTCATTCTATTGAAATACAATTTATCTACTAATACCAAAACTAAACTTTCCTCAAACGTGAAGATTATTTCTCAACCTAAGTGGGGTAGAAAAGGTTGGATTGCTTTTGATAATGTGTATAACGCAAATTACCAAATTTGGATTATTAAAGATGATGGTGACAGTTTAAAACAATTTACTTCAAATATATTTAATCTGTTCCCAGTTTGGAATGCAAAAGGAGATAATTTATATTGGCAACATACACCTGTTTTGGGTATCCCTTATTATTTTTTAAAGCAGAATTTGTACAATTCAACTATTGACACGATAATGCGCGATGGAGATAAAAACAATGGTTATACAGGGTATAGTGATGTTTCAATAGGCAATAAACTACTTACAAATACTTACATAGGAAATGAATCACATTTAGCATATTCAGAAATAAGTTCAATTTCTTTCACACCTATATTTAACATAAGTCAAGAGTTTTCAACCGATTTCATTAGATGCTTAACTTGGTCAGAAAATTCAAATACAGCCTATTTTACTGTCTTTAACAATTCAGAAACTGATGGTTTATTTAAGCTTAATGTATTAACAACAGAATATACTAGACTATTACCTTTTTGCAATAGTAAAAGATATATCCAAATTTCAGTATCTCCAGATGGAACAAAATTAATTGGAGAACGAATAGATAGTTATTTAGCAAAAGGTACAGGTGGTAATCCAACAGGACAAATTATTGAAAATTCAAGTATTTACATAATTGACCTACAAACATTAAAAGAAACCAAAATTAATTTAGAGTAATATGAGATTAGGTATTTTAGTTTTCACATTAGTACTTCTCACTTCTTCAATAGCATTTGCCCAAAGCAAGAACAAGCTTTCGTTTGAACTAGGCTATGGCCTGAATACCTTTTTGATGCAATCTTTAAATCAAGATTATGTTGAAAGTGATATTATTCCGTTGAAAATTTTCGAAAAAAAAATAGAACACGGTTCAAACTTTTTTTTAAACCTAAAATTTCAACCCTCCAACCTATTTGATGTTGGGGGTTACGGAAATTATCAATTTGGGAGCACATCAGCAAACCCCAAAATGTATGTCTTTGATGATTTAGGGCAAAACGTAGATACTGTAATAGGTGATTTTGTTATGAAAACAGAAGCTGTTGGATTAGGTGTAACTAATAGTTGGTACATTAGTCACATACTTAGATTTCAGGATTCTAAACATAGTTTTTTGAAGAATTTTAGAATTGCAACTGAATTTGGTGTAGGGGTTGGTTTTTCTAAGGTTACACATGATTATCAATATCCTACATTGTCATCATCTTCATTTTATGATTTTTTTACATCACAGGATTTTCAAGGACAAGTTGCGTTAAAACTTGAATACGACTATTTAACCAACCCAATATTTGGAACAATAGGACTGAAATTCGGATATCAGTATTTTAAAACAAAAACGGTAAAAGACCACCATGGGAAAGAATGGGTTGTTGGGCAAGTTAAACCTATAAATTTAGACTTTTCTGGACTCTTTGGTTCTGTGTATGTTGGATTTGGAAAGTAGTAATAATGAAAATCATCTTAAAGCCATACACATTTGCAATTCCGTGAAAAACGAAATTGCAAAAGAGTATGGCAATAAAGCTTTGCGAAGCTGCCAAAGAGGGTAACAATCGCTATAATTAATGCTTAGTATAATAGTTGCCGGAAAAATTATAGTTCGTCAGCCGCAAAAGCTTAATTTTATATTTTTACCAAAAATTAAAAACAAAAATTAAGTTTTACTATAATTGTGCAAACCCGAAAACTCGGTTTTTCGTAACCGCACTAATCATAGCGTAGCGTTGTATGCCATTGAAAAAAAAGAAAAGCCCACCACACGTTCAAGCACATTTAATTTTGCTCGTGCCTCACAAAATCAAAAGAGCTTTCACTTCCCCTCCGCCACCCTATTAAGTATTTCAAACATTTTATATAACGAAATACGATATATTAAATCTAAATTTATAAATTGGTCTTCTAAATTCTGAAGCACAATGAACAGGATAAAAGAAGTATTAGAAGAGAAAGGAATTAAGCAGACTTGGCTTGCTGAAAAACTGGGCAAAAGCTACAATATGGTGAATGGTTATGTCCAAAACAGACAACAACCAAGATTAGAGGTTTTGTACCAGATTGCAGAGATATTGGACGTTGACATTTCCGCTCTTCTAATTTCAAAAACAAATAAAGAATAATAACTTAATATGGCTAAGAAAAAACAAAAAACAACAGATACGCTAAACCTAGAATCCATCCTGTTTAATTGCAGGGAGTATTTACGAAGTAATGCTTCACTAAACGATAAAAGAGACTTGCTACTAACGCTCGTTTTTATGCGTTTCATTGGTGAGAAGTTTGAAAATACACAGAATGAAATGAGACAGGAATGTATCGACAATGGAATTACTGACGAAGCGGTAATAAAGTCTTTCCTAGACAGTCCAAGCCGATATAAAGGGATTGCATTTGTTCCTGAAGATGCTCGTTGGTCTAAAATTATGGAGAAACCTGCAACAAAATTAAATGCTGCACTAGATGATGCTATTCAAGAACTTGAAAATAGTGGTGATGAATTAAAAGGCTGTATTCGTATAGGTTTATTTACTTCAATAAATCTCGATGATAATGTGATAAAAAAGGTTGTGGACGAGGTTAATAAAATCTCTCACAAAACTTTTGGAGAGGAGAAAGATTTAATTGGTCGTGTGTATGAATATTTCTTAAAATCGTTTGCGGTAAATGCAACCAAAGAAGAAGGCGAGTTTTACACGCCACACGATATTGTTGAACTGATAGCTGCTTTTATTGAACCATATGATGGAACACTTTACGACCCTTGTTGTGGCTCAGGTGGTATGTTTATTCAATGTGCAAAGTATGTTGAAGCAAAACAAGGTGATATCGAAAAGGTGAATGTTTATGGACAAGAAAGAGATCCTGCAACCTATAGACTTGCAAAAATGAACCTGGCTATGCGTGGTATCTCTCATCATCTTGGTGAGCAAAATGCCGATACATTATCAAACGACCTACATAAAGGTTTAAATTTTGATTTTATAATGGCAAATCCGCCATTTAATCTAAAAAAATGGTACAACCCAAATTTAAGTAATGATAGTCGTTGGGCAGACTATGCCACACCACCTGCAGGAAATGCAAACTATGCTTGGATATTGCATATGCTGTCTAAATTAAAAGCTGGCAAAGGTATTGCAGGTTTCCTACTTGCTAATGGAGCTTTGGGTGATGATGATGCTATTGCGATTCGACAAAGACTTATCGAAAATGACAAAATAGAAGCTATTGTGGTATTACCTCGTGAGCTTTTCTATACTACCGATATTTCAGTAACCTTATGGATTTTGAATGAAAACAAAAAAGGTGGAACTTGGCACGTCCGAAAACAGCGAAATAGAGAAAATGAGATTCTATTTATGGATTTACGCCAGTGGAAAGAAAACCCAGTGAAAAGAGAACAGAAAAAGAAAATAGAATTAAAAGCCGACCAAATAAAACGAGCTGCCAACATATATTTTAATTGGCAAAGTGAAGGTACAGATGGAACAAACTATGCAGAGCCAGAACAATACCGCTCAGTTGGTATAAAAGAATTAGAAGAGAAGGGCTACTCGCTTGTACCAAGCCGATATATTGAATTTGTAGACCGTGATACTAAAATTAACTATGACGAAGTACTCACCGAAACAGCATCAACTGTTTCCAACTTATTACATCGTCAAGAAGAGAATGACAAAACACTTCGTAATGCACTAAAACAGTTAGGATATGAGTGTGAATAAAGTGCGGACTAAAATGGTTAGACTTGGGGATTATATTGAGCCTTACGAATTAAAAAACACCAAGAATATTGACCTTCCATTTTTCGGCATAAATAAGGACAAAACCTTTATGCCGACAGTCGCGAATACAACAGGTCTAGATAAATCTAAATATAAAGTTGTTGAAAAAGATGTTTTCGTATTTAGTGGTATGCAAACGGGTCGTGATGTTTGTATTCGTTTAGCCTTGTATGACAAGGATGATTCCATATTAATATCACCAGCCTATACTACATTTATTGTAAAAGATAGGTTAGAACTATTGCCTGAATATCTATTCATTCAGTTTAACCGTTTCCAGATGGACAGGTATGGATGGTTTTTAAGTGATGGTAGTGTTCGCTCTAATCTTGATTGGGATGTGTTTTGTAATATACAAATCCCACTACCAGACATCGACACGCAACAAGAACTAGTAGATACCTACAACGGGCTAAAAGCATTAGCAGAACAAAACGAAGCACTAATTAATCCACTTACTCAAGCTTGTCAAGCTTACATTGTTGATTGTAAAAAGAAATATACCGAAGTTGAACTTGGTGATTATATAGAACAGAGGAGAGAAAAATTTAGTGGAAGTGAATCTCTTCCGATACGTGGTGTATCAAGCACTGGCTTTATACCACCTAAACAAAAAGATGCTGACATAAGTAAATATAATGTCTTTTATAAAAATGACTTCGTATTTAATCCTGCTCGTATGGAAATTAATTCGATAGCATTAAATGTTGAATTAGAAAAGGGAATATGTTCTTCTTTATACGAAGTGTTTTCGTTAGATGAATCATCCTTAAAGCCAAAATACCTTAATTTATTTATTAAAAGAAGTGAGTTCGCAAGACAATGTGAATATATAGGATTTGGTTCTGCACGTGAGTATTGTAGGGTAGGTAATATTTCAGAAATAAAGTTTCCACTTCCGCCACCAGAAGTTCAACAAGCCATAGTAAATCTATACAACTGTGCTGAAGAGGCGAAGAAAATAGCAAATGAGGCTCGTGAGAAAATGAAAACACTTTGCCCAGCATTGGTGCAAAAAGCTATTAACGGATAACCATAAGTGAGAATATTAATTTTATGAAAAAAGGAAAATTTTACGAAAGTGACTACGAAGAGGCTCTTATTGATTTATTAGAGCAGAAAGGTTGGACATATACTTATGGTGGCAATATTGCTCGCCACAATAAAGAAGTATTACAAAGCAATGATTTAAGCATTTATCTCAAAAAGAGATACAATGAATTAAACCATACTGATATTGAGGAAATTACAAACCACTTGCGTTTTACCAGTGGGCAAACCCATTTTGAGTTGCTTCGTAACACATTTCATCTTGTTCGCGATGGTTATCGCTACACTCGCAGTAGCGATGGCAAAATATTTGATATTGAGTATTTAGATTTTGAATTCGGTAATACAAATAATATTTATAGTTGTGTTAATCAATTTGAAGTAGGCTATGGCCTAAAAGCCAATATTCGTATTCCTGATGTGTTACTATTTATCAATGGTATTCCTCTTTGTATCTTTGAACTTAAAAACCCAACCGATGCTAACGCAACTATTGCCAGTGCGTATGAGCAAATTCATAACCGATACAAAAGAGATATTCCGCACCTTTTACGTTACTGCCCGCTTTCTTGCATAAGTGATGCAACTGTGAACAATACAAAACTAGGAACAACTTACACACCATACAATCATTATTATGCTTGGAAGAAGGTAAATAACGAAGATGAATCAGCTAAAAAAGGTATAGACCAAATAAAAACTATAATGGCTGGTGTGTATGAACCTAATCGCTTTTTAGAAATTTTTCGTGACTATGTTTACTTTCCCGACAAAAAATCAGATAAAATTGAAGAAATTGTATGTCGTTATCCTCAGTTTTTTGCCACTCGATTGTTAACAGAGAGTGTGTTAAAAGCACATTCAACCAATAGTCGTAAAGGTGGTACTTACTTTGGCGCAACAGGTTGTGGTAAAACCTATACAATGATGTTTTTGGCTCGTCAGTTATCCTTAAGGTGTAGTGAACTTGGGTCACCTACTATTGTTATGATTGTGGATAGAGATGATTTGCAAACACAAGCAGGTAAATTGTTCCTTCGTTCAGAAGAGTTTTTGTCCTTGGGTGCAGCTAAAATAATTTCCGATAGACAAGACCTTAAAACAGAAATGTCCATTAGAAAATCTGGTGGCTTCTTTATCTGTACAATCCAAAAGTTTTGTGAAGAGATAGGCGAATTAAATACACGAAAAAACATTATCTGCTTTTCCGATGAGGCGCATCGCACACAAGTAAAATTGAATAAGCAACTAAAAGTAAAGGATAAAAAAGCCAACAGTAAAGACAATAAGGAGGCACCTCTAGGAGCATTTGTAACCAAGCCTTATGCAGAGCACCTACGTATCGCGTTCCCGAAAGCTACATTTGTAGGTTTTACAGGCACACCAATCGAAGAGACTATTCAAGTTTTTGGTGAGGTGGTAGATAGCTATACAATGCAACAATCTGTTGACGATGATATAACTGTTGGATTGAAATATATTCCTCGTATAGCAAATGTTACGCTCAATAGTGAAAAAGCAAAAGAGATAGATACTTATTACAAAAAGTGTGCTGATGAAGGTGCAACGGAAGACGATGTAGCTGCTAGTAAAAAAGCAATGAGTGCTATGGAAGTAATTCTAGGAGATGACGAACGTTTAGACCGTTTAGCTAAAGATATTACAACACATTACACAAATGCTTGCGAAAACAAAGTTGATGTTGTACAAAAAGCAATGATTGTTTGTAGCAAACGGAAAATTGCCTACCGTTTATTACAAAAGTTTAGAGCACAAAATCCAGAATGGTTCGAAGAGAAAAAATCTCCAGATGATAGCAAGTTATCGAAGGAAGAACTCAAGAAACTCTCGCTAATGCCAACAGTAGCAATGGTGGCTTCTCGTGGCACAAACGATCCTGCGGATATGTACAAATACTTAGGCGATAAATCTAGAACTAAAAAGCTAGATGATGCCTTTAAAATGGAGAATTCAAACTTCCGAATTGTTATAGTTGTAGATATGTGGATTACAGGATTTGACGTTCCTTGTTTAACATACCTTTATAACGATAAGCCACTTCAAAAGCAGACGCTTATTCAAACCATTAGTCGTGTGAATCGTAAATACACTGGCAAAGAATACGGTTATGTGATTGATTACATTGGTATTCGTGAAAATATGATGAAAGCGATGCGTAAGTTTGGAGGCGATACATTTGGTCCGAGCGAAGATGATGTCCAACAAGCTTTAGAAGCTCTAATTATTGAATTGAAAATAGTTAGTGATGTATTTGCTGATTTTGACATAACGCCTTTTACAGGTTCCAATACAACGCCATTGGAGCGATTGGAATGCTTATCTTCAGCAGCAGACTACATAATCACACTTACTGAACAACTAAACCTTAGCAACGAAAAAGACAAGCCAAAAACAGTAAGCGTAAAGACATTCTTTATGGCTCATATAAGACGACTAAGGACAGCTTATGATATTTGTCAGCCATCAAATGTGCTTACAGATGAGCAACTCTCATTGTCACAATGTTTTATGGCAGTAGCCTCTTATATTAGAAAAACATCGGGAGATAAACACGATGCTGAAAGTATGAACCGTGCGGTTGAAAGAATGGTTGCAGAAGCTTTAAAATGTAATTCAGTAGTAGATATTCTAGATACTGATGTTGAAGAGAATATATTTAGCCCTGAGTTTGTCGCGCAATTAGATAATATAAAACTACCAGCGACAAAACTCGAAGTGTTAATTAAGATGCTTCGTAAGTCAATAAAGGAATACAAGGACACTAATAAAATAGCAGCAGAAAAGTATGAGGAATTGCTAAATAGAACACTTGAGGAATATCATGATAGAAGAGCAAGTTTATCATCTGAAGAAGCCACCTCTACACAGTCAGAAACTGTAGATTCTATTATTAGAAATGCTACTCAACAGGCTTTGGATATAATGTCGAAATTAGGAGAGGACAAAGATAGCTTTAGAAAACTCGGATTGACTTTCGAGGAAAAAGCCTTCTATGATATAATTATGCACCTGCGAGATAAATATAACTTTGAGTTTGGAAAGGATAAAAAAGTGGGTAACCTAATTATAAATGATAAATGTAAACTCTTGGCTCAGAAAATTAAAGAGTTAATTGATATGCAATCATCCTTTACTGATTGGCTTAACAATAGTAATGTGAGAGCAGACTTGAATCAAAAAATATTCTTCTGTTTAGTAAAAAATGGTTACCCACCCAAACATAACGATGAGGTGTTCGACCAAGTAATGGAACAGGTGGAAAATTTTAAAAACAAATAGAAGAAGCCAACGCAAGTTCAAGCACATTTAAAGTTTGCTCGTGCCTCACAAATTTAAAAGAGCTTTCACGCCAACGCAGAAAAAAACGGCATACAATAACTAAGCATACGGTTTGCCGATAGGCAAAAACTGTATGCTATGTTGACGAACCCGGGCTTACCCTTGGG
>TARA_R110002050_G_scaffold295305_1_pt1 | contig 14019 bp, 8 predicted proteins | sample TARA_R110002050 | Tara Oceans TARA_R110002050 (sample SAMEA4396988) | marine metagenome | biome: Polar Biome; feature: [DCM] deep chlorophyll maximum layer (ENVO:01000326); material: water (ENVO:00002006), including particulate matter (ENVO:01000060) such as... | depth 25 m
GCTATGCTAAAATCTCCAAACAGCCTGATTTTCTTTCGATTGCAAAACTTCCCGTAAACATGGGACAGGCTTTACCTCTGACTATTGTCAGGGCGGAGAAATCCTATTACATAATCCGGATTTAACCTAAGTCATAATCATGAAGGGAAAACAATAGAGAAGTTCCTATTTCATTTCATCCTTCCAAGTAAAGCTAAATCTCCATCATTAAAATTAAAATAGACTTATATACAACTTCAATATATCATCCTCTTCTCCTAATGCTTCTCTTAATCTATCGATGATTCTTTGCATTCTTTTGTAATTCCTAAAAAACCGAATACATGCATAATGGTGGTCCTTATGGGATATACCTAAATTTAATGCTGCATTTTCATAATACACATATACCTGTTCAGGGTCTATATCTCCAGGTTCTTTTAACCTATTCTCATTGATAACGCCCAATTCAAAATAGGCCCTACCGAAAAGGTCTTTGTATTTGGTTTTCAACCAACTAGGCTGGATTTGATTGATAGTCTTTACTAAAACCCGCTCAAAAACTTCCTTGGGTAATTCATTTTTATGTTTAAGTGCAAGGTTAACCCTAACGATTTCAAAAATCATTAGCATCAAAACCTCATTAATCATTATTTTCGGATCTAAAAGTTTCTCCTTATTGATATAATCCCCATTAATTCTAATGTAATCAGTGGTTATAGCCTCTATCACTTGAAAAAAATTGAGGTCAAATAGACCTTGAAAACCTTTTATTACCTTTTTAACACCTACTAGATTCAGCGTTTTGTAATAATAATGATTAGCGTCTACAGATTGTTCCATCAGGTCATAAAGCACTGCAATGCGAAAATTCAATTCAATTTCCTCATACCCAGATTCTATTAACTCTTTCAGTAAGGCAATGGAATCGGCATAATTACCCTGATAAAAATGCCGTATAGCAGAAGCCCATGAAATCATTTGTTTAAGTTTGGACCTAAACTCTCCTATGAAAGTTAAAAATTTAAAGTTATCTGTTTTTATACTGAAACCATCTCCAAAAAAATCAATATCAGGTTTTAATATTTTCAAAGTTAATGTGACTTCGCTAGGGCTCAACATTTTGCCCCAAATCACAAAATCTGCCATTTTTATATCACCATGCTTTTCCGCATCTCTATTTGTAAATTTAGTAAAGCCCTCAAACTCATCAACCGAAAGTCGTTCATTATTTAAATCATACTCAGGACATTGTTTTAACTCCTTGCAGATGTGCTCCAATTCATCCTCCAATTGAGCACACAGAGAATCCTGACAGAAAAAAGGCAATAAGACAATGTCTATCTCAAGGTCTCTTGAAAAACATTGGTGAATAAAATCATCAAAATCCTCATATCTACATAATTTAGCAACGGTATTGAGAAACTCCATGCTTGAAAATGCTGGTGGATCCCTATTCTCATTTACGACATCCACTTTAAAATACAAAGCAGAATTCCAAAAATCAGCAGCCACCCTATTTTCATTGGATGTATAGGGCCATTCCTCTTTTCCTAATAAATCTTCTATCAAATATCTAAGGTGCCACTTTTGATCTTTATTAACAGGACCGACTACATCGAATGGAATATAGTCCGCTAAAACTTTAGAATACCTGTTTTTGATGGTATCATTGTAACCCTCTCTTTCATACCGTAAAAACTCCTTTACTCTTTGTTCAACCTTTTTACCTAAAACATAAAAGGGTTCATATTTCCATTTAATATTATCCTCATTCGTACTGTCATTTTGGTATTTTTTAAACAGTGGATGGCGTTCAATATAATTCAAATAGGACATATAAATGCATTTTTATTGAGGGTTTACAATACTAAAAAAAGTCATTTTAAATTTAATTAAAATCACCCAAAATAAAAATCAACTCTTCACCATGTTGTTTACCCTCTTGACAACTCCTTTTAACCTCTTGCCAATAGATATTCCCCTCTTTATAAATTATTACCCCCTCTCAAACCTGTAAATTCACCTCTTGAACACTCTTTGTTTATTAATACTTTTTCTTACTTAAGGAATATTTTTTGCAATATAATAGATAAAAATGCCTGAGTTTCGATAATAAGGATAATAAAAATCATTGGACGAAACTATAAGCCAGCAGGCTTGGATTGAGGCATCAATTGATGACACAATTAACCTCAATCCACCAAATACATCTTTTATATAAAACCAATAATAAAATGAACACATTAAAATTATTATTCGAAATCTTGTTGTTTTCAACCATTGGAAATCGTGACTATCCAGTAAATGAGAAAGCTACATTACCACAGAAACAGACTTATTATCACAGCATAAAAAGCGAAGATGATGCTGGGCGAGGCAAGTTTTATTAATCACTAAATATCCCTGGGTATCTTCAAACTATCCAAGAAGAGATACCTTTCAACAATAGGACCTGGAAAGCCAGGTCCTTTTTCCTTTTAGGGAAATCTAAATAATTAGGAGTGTCTATCTCCATTTTTAAACACTTACAAGATAGGAAACAGCATATAATTGAAACAATAAAACTCGTGAACCTCCTATATAAATACGTAAAACCTACCATGAAGACCGTAAAAGTGAATTAACATGCTTCAATATCAGGTTTTACACAAGGATATATTGCATATGTGGTAAAGATAAAAGATATTTATAAAACCCGATAAAGCAATTGCCCTTGTTTACTCTTATAAGATTCCTTTAAAATGAAAAGTGTTTCGCATATACCCTCTTTGAATATATTCCGAATAGCTTTATTTTTTGGGACACTATTCTTTTATATTAGCCTCAGTGAAGCAAGGCAATCTCCGATAGACAAAATAATTGACGCTAGCATAAACGAGGGGAATTATGAAGAAGCAAAGGTATTGCTTGAAAATGCTTTAAAAGAAGTAGATAATCAAGACACTACACACCTAAGGCAATATGCTGGAGATTTAGGCTATGTATTGTTTCATTTGGGACAATATCAGAATAGCATTACTAAGTATGAGCAGGCGCTTATCTATACAAGAGCACAAGGGGACCATAGTCGCACGAGCACCTTTTTACGAAGTATAGGCTTGAATTATCAACTTTTAGGTCTATATGGTTTGGCTATTGAGAATTATCAGGAAGCACTTGATGCCCTCGCTCTGGGTCAAACGGACCTTGTACGAGAGGCTGCACTTTACAATTCTATGGGCAACCTATACCGAAATACACAAAATGAACCAAAATCACTTGACCTGCTGCATAAGTCTTTGAATATTTATAAAGACCTTGGAGACACCGTAAAGATAGCCAATGTGCTAAACAACCTGGGCGTTAATTTCCAACATTTCAACCATTTAGATTCAAGCCTTTATTATTTTAAATCAGTTCTAGATTTGGTAGCGCTGGATATCAACTCACCAAAGAACATAGCTAAAGACAGATCTGCTACCTATAATAATATAGGTGTCGTTCTTTTGGACCAAGAAAAGATTGAGGAAGCTTTCCCTTATATTTTAAAATCCTACCATATCAATCATTTGAACAAAGACATCCAAGGCCTGGCGATTAGCCACAATAATTTAGCGGAATATTGGCTCAAAAAACGAGACCTAAAAATGGCATCCCTACACCTGGACTCTGGGAAGATTATTCTTAAGGAAACTACCGATAAGATACTTTTGGTGGAAAATCTTGAACTACGGTTTAAGCTATTGGAACGTAAAAATCAATACAAGGAGGCACTTGCTACCTACAAAACCTTAGACTCCTTGAACAACCAACTGTTTCAGGATGAAAAACTAAAAGTAGAAGAAATAAGCAATATCTACCTTTTGCGAGAAAAGGAATTTGAGAACCAGAAAATAAGTCAGGAAGCTAAATTATTTGCACTACAGAGTAGTAAATTCCAACAGACCAGTTTGTTTCTTGCCTTACTCGGAATTATTTTAACCTTATTCCTATTTTGGGTTTTTAGGAACCTAAAACGACAGAAAAAGCTCACTCAAATCATTGGCGCCAAAAACGAGACCATTAGCCTCCAACAAAGGGAATTGAGGCACCGTACCGCAAACAACATCATGCGCTTACAAAGCATTATTAAAGAAATCGCAAGAAGAGTTCCGGACAATGCCGCTCAACAGGAAATGCTAAGATCCACACAGCTTTTGTATTCTGCCTCCTCCTTAGAAAGATATTTGTACAGTATAGACATACAAGACGAGAAGGAAGTCCCTTTACAGGAATTCATAAATGGCCTGGTACAACAACATAGAGATATGCTTGACAAGGAAAATAGAGCTGTCGAGATTGAGTATATCCAGTCAGCTGAAATTGTCCTTCCTGTAGCCTCAGTAATTCCAATATCAATGATATTAACAGAATGGATTTACAATAGCTTAAAGTATGCCTTTGAAGGAATTAGTCAACCTAAAATAACAATTGCTATTTATATCAATGGAAAAAATATAACCATTGACTATCAAGACAATGGCATAGGTATAAAACCTAGTGCAAGTAGAGGGACAGGTAGCCACCTTATTGAAAGGTTTGCTTTGGATCTTAAAGCACATATTAAAACCAAGGCACATCGAGGGACGAGGTATCAATTGGTTTTTAAAGCCATTGGCAAAAGTGTATTACCGAAGTAAGCTTCTAAAATAAAACCATAATTAATAAAAATGCCCATTCCTATGAAGATGAATCTTTTCCATTTCACGAACAATTTCAATAGGTTTACGAATTAAATTACGTGGTTCACGAAATTTTATACAGAAAGCTATAATTGTTTCTTACCTTGATAAAGGTAAACACAATTATATATAAATGTAATGCTAATATAAAAAAGAAGGCCTAATTATAATCAGACCTTCTTTCAACAAAAGCAAGATGTTTAGTTCCCCCTGCCAGGGGTATCTTCATCTCTCAATGATGACTCCTTTTTGGTTTCCTTTTTTTTGCCAAAATCCTCATCACTCACTGATGATTTAGTTGTGGCATCCTTTGTATTACCAAAATTCTCATCACTCACTGATGATTCAGTTTTGGCATCCTCTATTTTGCCAAAATCTTCATCATCAATTAAACTACAGCTACTAAAGGTAAATATTGAAATTAACAATAGAAGCTTTAACAACCAATTAATAGTAGACATAACCTTAGTGTTTAGGTTAAGCTTCTCTATTTAAAGGGCATTGCTCCATTCCGAGGAAGCGATCCGGTTTTTCACAATGCCCTGTAGCTACATTTCAAGACGATTCATAAGGTTTCCCTGAACACGTTGAGACGACTCCTTTTGAATCGCTTGTATACAAATATAGAGAATTTAACACAATTATGCAAGGATTTATAAGTTTTAACAGTTGTTTATATTGAACTTTTAAATTATTTAAAATAAAATATTGTTTATGATGGATAGAAATTTGACCTTCATTTATAAGAATTTATGAACCATGTATAAATTGGTATCGGTCCATGTATAGAAATATTCAACCTATGAATAGAAATTATTAATTAATTTTTTTATCAAACTAAATGGTATAAACTTAAAAAAACACACAAGATAGATGTCTTACCGAAACCTAATTGAAAACAATCCGCTATTAATAAAGCATTGGGAGGAAGAAAACTACTTGTTCATTCCTCTTTACAAATTGGCTACTAAGGTCCAGGAAAAAGTGGTACAATTCATGGATTATGAGTATGAATCCAATAACTGCTACGGTTTTACGAATGATCCCAATAAATATGTCCCGTTAGGAGAAAAAGACAAAGTAAGTCAGGAATGTAGAGATTTTTTAATTTATCTATTAACAGACAAAAATCCAGAAGACTACCCATTTACAAATGATAGCAATAGGGCATGCTATCATTTTTGGCACGGGGCAAGAAAAGGGAAGTTCCGAGAAATAAAACCAGGTAAGCAGCCCCAGTTTCCAACAATAGAATTTCTCGATCAAATATCTATTTTGGTAGGATATGAAAGTTTTAATTACTTTATCCGAAAATATTTCTCCGCTTCTGAAAAAATAAAAGTAATACTATTGCCATTTTTGGAACCCTACTCACCAACCCAAATTGTTGTAGATTTATTAGAATATGAGTTAAACTTACTTCAAAAAGAATCCCTTTTGAATTTAGAAATTATCAAACAAATCCCTCTTAATGAGGAAAAAATTAGTTGGAAAAATGCTAAGGAAATAGGTAAAACTTATCATGCTGATTTAGTAATTTGGGGAAGGCTAGACCACAATAACCAAATCCATCTTTCCAGCTATGCCTTAAAACCTGAAATTTGCTATTTCTGGGAGTCAAATACTCATGGACCAATAACCTTTAATCTTAATTCATTTCATTTTGAATTCCTGGAACCTATTAAAAATATATTTTTATGGACAACTGCGATTCGGCTTTCCCTAAGAAAAGACGACAGAAGGTCAATAAATATTTTCAGCAAGTTATTAAATAACAATTTTCGATTATTGGAAGTTAATCTCTGTTTATCTGTAGTTTACTATTATAAGAAATATACAAAATATGTTGACCACCATGTGATATCCACACTTTCTCTTGCTTTAGGTAGAAGTTATGAAGAAACTAAGCTAAAAATGAATCGAGAGAACCCTATGGATCACAAAAAAGGTTCAATCATTCATCAATTAGTCAGTAAATGGAATCTCTCCAGAGAAAATAGAGTCATAAATGAGAATCTCGATGAAAATAAACCCGGTAGAATTATATTTTTCGAATATATAGCAGCTGTAATACTTTTAGGATACAAAAATTTATTTTCATCAGAAGAATATGAGAAATTTCTTACCAAAATATTTAATAAAATTCAAATATTCTGGTTTAAATCTGAGTATGCAGAAGTATTTGGCTGTATTTACTTCGAAATGGGAATGGTAAAAGAAAATAAATTATCAAAAAACCCTAATATTGGGCCAGAAGACGTTTATAAATTATATAAAACAGCAATCCTACATTCAAATAATAAACATATTCATACGACTTGCAGAGAATTCTATATCAAATATGAACAATTTGACAAAATTAGAACGAAAATACTAGGTGACAACAAACACTCTGATGAGATTTTAGCCATCTACAAATGACCAGGTTATTTTAACATTTAATCACATATGACTGGTTATTATTCAATTAAGCTAATCGGTTTAAATTTAATTATAAAGTAGACAATGGATTATTATGGCTAAGCTTTTATTTATCCATAATAATCCATTGTCTTGGATATTAATTTTAGAGTAACCCTACTACAACCCAAACTCCATTTTTAATGCAACAGCACCCGCTTTATAATTGGTCTGGTTTATGGTCAGTGTCATTTTTGAGGCAGTTAGGGTGTTGATTAGGAATTTATCCGGACCTCCGTTAAGCAGCACTTCCGATTCGGCGGAATTAAAAGCCCAGGTTCCTGTCTCCTGTACGGACAATAGTGCTCCTCTTGCCGTATAACTTTTGGAAGAAGTAAAATTGATGGTATAGCCGTCAGTGGGCTGATCAGAACCATTGGCAGTAAGTTTAATTAATTTCCAATTCTGGGTAAGTAATTCTGTCTTGGTTTTTTCCTTTGGAGGTTCTGGCTTTGGGTCATCATCATCCTTACAGGAAAAAAGGCTAACCAATAGTAGTAAACAAGCAAAATATAATGGGTTATAATTAAATTTCATGGCGAAGTATTTTTAATTTTGAATGGAGGTTTAGGAGAGCGATTCATAAATCGCTCTCCGTATTTTTAGTGTGTGATTATCAGTCTACGGACCACGAATACTCTATAGCCCTGGATCTCTACTAAGTACACTCCAGAATTAAATCCTGAAACATTTATAAAGCTATTTTCTGTGTGCTGGTACGCCATCACCACCCGGTCCTTACCATTGACATCATAGATGGTCAACTCGTAAGTATCTCCTATGGTAAGGCCATCGATGGAGAAGCTATTTTTGGCTGGATTAGGGAAAAGTTTCACCAAGCCGCCTGAGTCAGGTCTTTCACTCAATGCTGTCAAGGTTTGGGCCTCAGAGACATTGCTACACTCACCTACAGTAACCACGACCGAATAGGCACCAGCTTCTGAAAGGCTGATTTCACTTTGATCTGCTCCGGAGATATCCGTACCGTCTAGTTTCCATTGGTAAGTGCTTCCTGCAAGGGCATTTGTCACCTTAAGTACCAGCTCGGGTGAAAATTCAGAACCGATGATTTCTATTTCAGGAACAGGAGGAGCAACACAAAAACTATTGGTTTTCTTTTCAGCGGCATTGAAGTTGTCATTTCCAGCTTGACTGGCTTCAATGGACACTGTACCTGCACCTGTTAAGGTAAGGGTGTTGCCACTCACTGTGGCCGGGCCACTAAGGACTGTATAGGTTACCTGCAGGCCAGCACTACTTGTAGCACTTAGCTCGAAAGGAGTTGCACCAAAAACTTTGTCTCCTATGGCTGCAAAATCAATGGTCTGGGATTTTTTCTTGACGGTTTGGGTGCGATTTACATCGCTTGCTGCCTTGTAATTGTCATTCCCTGGCTGACTTGCGGTAATGACTATGGCTCCTGCCCCATCAATACTAAGTTCATCCCCAGAGAGACTTCCTGGTCCACTTTTGACTGAGAATGTCACAGCCAACCCTGAACTTGATGAAGCAGAAAGGTCAACCGGCTGATCCCCGTAGGTTTTATCAGGCAAATTGGCGAAGGTAATGGTCTGACCTGCCTTTTCTACAGTAATCTCCTTTTCTTCAGAAGTAGCATTATAGTTGTCATTGCCTGCCTGGGTAGCCTTAACGGTAATCGTTCCAGCGCCTGTGATAGTCACCTTAGCGCCACTTAGAGTTCCCGGGCCACCCACAAGGGAATAGGTAACCGGCAGTTTGGAATCAGCGGTAGCCGCCACCGTAAATGGTGCATCCCCATAAGTTTTCTTAGAGATGGAACCAAAAGTAATTTCCTGGTTGGCTTTCTCAACTTCGAAAGATTGTTCTATAGCTTCAGCTGCTTCATATTCATTGTCACCAGGCTGTTCCGCTTTTATTTTCACTGTTCCTGCCCCTGTAATGGTTAGCTGCTTTCCTGTAATCGTGGCAGGCCCACTAACTACAGTAAACTGAACCGGAAGCTCAGAATCCGCTGTGGCTACTAAGTCAAACGGGGCTTCACCAAATTGAATATCAGGCATGGGTGGGAAAGTTAAGCTTTGACTGGTTTTGCTTTTGGTGGTAATCTGAATATCGTCAAGAAAGATTCCGTCAATTGAGCTTAGGTTATTAGTAAAAAATGTCCTACGCCCATACTGTTGAAAACGAATGATAGTTTTTTCGGAAAGGGTCATTTTTTTATCTTCTGCCAATGCTGAAATATTCAATTCATTTTCCGCCCATTTATTGTTATTTAAAACGTAATCAAAAATCTTTTCAAATTTTACTCCTCCATCTACACTTAAGAATACTCCATCCGCAGACTCCAATTCCTCAGAATTGCTAAAAGCCCAGAATAATAGTACCACATTTTGAGCCTGGTTAAGGTTTAGCTTGAGATCTACTGCTTTTGTCCCAAAAGCCCCCCCGGTGTATTTACCCAAGTAAAGCCCATAATCACCAGACCTATTAACTGTTTTCCCATTGACCTTATCTGCAACACCTACCGCACCTTCCAATCGTACATTGGATTTATTTCCCAAAGGATTTTCAATAATAATATCAGTAGAAAACTCTGGAACTGGATTTATATATGGAAAACTGGGATTTCTATGACTCCACGAATGTGGTAAATTAGGACCACCTTCAAACCCTTCAGAATAAGGGAAATCTTTAATATAATTCTGGTCAGGCACTCTGACTTCTACATCGTCAATTATGATCCCATCACGTTTGCTAAGTAATGAGCTATAGGTAGAATAAAAACCGCTTTGTTGGAATCGAATCACAAAAGTGGAAGTCAATGACAAACCATAATGTTTTGCCAACCGATCTATATCCAAAGGTGGCAGCTGTCCCCAAAAATTATTAACCCAATTGTCTCCATCAAAATCCATTACTTTAGTAAATTTAACCCCACCATCATCGCTAAAATAAATTCCATCTAAAGGACTTGATTCGTCATAATTGTTTTTCATCCAAAAGGCCAATTCCACATCGGGTGTCTTACTTAAGTCCAAAAATAAATCTGCTGCTACGGCACCCTCCTTACCCCCTACTCTTTTACTCAATACTAATCCATTTTCTCCTGTATGATAAGCTTCTATATTATTAACCTTAGATGAAACTTCAGCAGCCCCTTCTAACCTCATAGCAGAAGTCCCCCCAATAATAGCGGTTGAAAAATCAGTTTCAGGATCAATATATGGAAATGATAATTCCCCTTGTTTCCAGCCTTCAGGGAGGTCAAGACTACCCTCAAAACTAGTCTTATATGGGAAAGTAGAAATATAAGTTTCCTCAGGTACCTTTACCTCCACTTCATCTATAAAAAAACCATCTCTATTACTTGTCAAACTACTAGTTGTAAAGAAGTTGTCATCAACTTGCTGAAAACGTATGACAAATGTAGATGAAAGTGTCAGACCATATTTTTCAGCCAACCTATCAATGTCAATGGGAGGTAATTTCCCCCAGGTATTATCGGACCAATCAGCACCTTCAAAATTCATTACTTTGGTAAAGGTAAGACCAGCATCGTCACTAAAATAGATCCCGTCTTCGGGATTTGAATCATCATAATAATCCTTTATCCAGAAAGACAATTCCACATCCTGCGTATTACTTAAATCCAAATGTAGATCTGCAGCGGCGACCCCAATTCTTCCTCCTTTGGTCTTACCTAAAGCAAGTCCATTTTCACCAGTAAAAAAAGCCGGCACATCATTAATAGAAGAGGTAACTCTCACTGTATTTTCTAACCGAACCGAAGATTTCCCCTCATCTAGAGCCGTTGAATAATTGGGTTCCGGATCTATATGCGGAAATGAAGGATTGCCTTGCAACCAACCTTCAGGTAACTCATTACTCCCTTCAAAACCTGTTTTATAAGGAAACTTAGAAATAAAAGTTTTATCGGGAACCCTCACAATTACATCATCAATCAGAAGACCATCTCTACTTTGATAATATTTTGATGCTAAATTTTGACCCCCATATTGCTGAAAACGTATTACAAATGAAGAAGTTAAAGTCAAACCATAATGCTTAGCTAACCGATCAATATCTAATGGAGGTAATTGTCCCCATTCTAAACCAGCCCAATTATCCCCATTAAATTCCATAACCTTTTCAAAGGTTTCCCCTCCATCATCACTAAAATAAATTCCATCATATTTAGAATTATTATTATAAATTGACTTCATCCAAAAAACCAATTCAACATCCGTAAGACTACTTAAGTCCAAATGCAAATCAACTGCATTGACACTTTTTTCCCCGGTATAATTTCTACCCATTACCAGACCGTTTTGTCCAGTTCTATAAAGATCTAAATCTTGAACATTGGTTGCTACTTGAACCAATCCTGAAAGCCGTACCAATGACTCGTTTGGGTCTAAGCCTGTGGATTTGGATAAATCTGCATTAATATAAGGAAAAGTAGGATTGACATGTTTCCAGCCTGCTGGTAGATCAAAGCTCCCCTCAAAGCTTGTTTCATATGGAAAAGAAGATATGTAGGTTTGATCCGGAACCTTTAAAGTAACATCGTCTATAAAGAATCCATCTCTATTACTCCCAATACTCGATCCAATAATATTTGACCCATGCTGTTGAAACTTAATAACAAAATCAGCTGAAAGGCTCAACCCATGATGCTTTGCTAACCTATCAATATCAATGGGTGGTAGTTTCCCATAAACTCCTGCATTCCAATTGCTAAAATTGAAATCCATGATTTTTTTATAGGTAGCCCCTCCATTGTCGCTTATATACAGGCCATCCAGAGGATGGGTAGCATCATTGTTATTAAAAAGATAAAAAGACAGCTCCACTTCACTGTAGCTGCTAAGATCAAGTTTCAATTCAAGTTGATTGGTTAACAAACCTCCGGAGCTAGAGTTTTTTCCTAAAGCTACTCCATAAGTGCCATTATTAAATATATTCCTCACACCAATGGTACTGGCAACCTCTACTACTCCATAATCTGCAGCAGGGGTAGCTACCCATTCATCTTTGAATTTCCCATCTTCAAAATCATCTTCAAATATCACTTGGGAAAAGGCGGTGGGTAATCCCCCCAGTAGGTAAAGCATCAAACAAACAAAGTAAAGTTTACTATCCATAGCGATTCAATTAAGGTTCTACTTAAAAGTAATTGAGTTATTGTAGAACTGTAAATAATTATCGTGAACCTATGGAATAGTTTCGTGAGAGTGCCAAATTTCAGCGTGAAGATTGTATTACACATTTTCAAATACAATTGATATCCACTTATACACCTAAAATTGTATTTTAAAAAACAACCTAAATTTAAAAAATTAACATTATCTAAAAATCAATCAATTATAAATTTTATATTAACATAAAACCGTGTACGTTAACTGGAGCATTGAAATACTATACTATTGTTAAAAAACCTACAAACTTAAATCACAAATATAAAAAACATATAAACACTTATTTTATTAAAAAAAATTGATTATATTAAATTATTGAATATGGATTTTGAATACAAAATACTACTGCTTAGTTACCTTAAATTGTCTTTCAAATAAATACATTTACTACACCATTCATAAGTGTGCGGTTATTTACAATGAATCATAAGTATAAGAATAGATAAAAAAAGCCTAAAAAATACTGGACAATAGATTAATCCCCCATACGACCAAAGCCATATGAAAGTACTAATTGTAGAAGATGATCCATTTATTGCAGAAGACCTTCGGTTTGAAATAAGTACCAGATTCCCTTCTGAGATAACCGATATTATTGGCCCTGCGCATAATTATGCAGATGCAGTTTCTCTGATTCACTCCTCATCTCCAGATTTAATTATGTTAGATATTTCTTTAGGAGATGATAAAGATGCGGGAATAAGACTTGCCCATTTTATCAATCAACACATTTGTATTCCAATAATTTTTCTATCAGGATTACCCAAACAATTGGGATTTGATCAGGCTAAGTTTTTATGTCCTTTTGACTTTATACACAAACCATTTGATCCTGATATACTGGCAGAAAAAATCGAATTGGCAATTATCTATCAATCGCAAAGAAAAAATCTCGGTAATACAGATTTAAATCCGATACCAGGGGCCCAAAACAAATTAATGGTTACCACTGGATTCAATGAAATTACAGCTATTCCTGTTCGTGATCTAATTCTATTAGAGGCCGATGATAAAATCATAAGAGCCTTTACTACCAAAAACAAACAAAGTATTGATTTTACTTCTCCAGGTCTGAAGAACTTTTATCAAAAAAATCTTTTTATGCTAAAGGATTTCCACCGTCTTAATAGAAAGCATGTATTTAATTTGAATATGGTGCACAAGATAAAAAACAACCACATCCTACTTCCCAAAATCCCGAATAGTATGGGGAACACCATGGATAGCTTTTTTCAATTGCCCATACCTAAGAATGGTGACAGTAAAAAACTGCTTTATGCAAGATTAGGTTATAAGAATTAACCATTATCGAATTCTATTTTCTCAACTAAAAACCCAATAAAATAAAATTCCGGGCAATTGCTTTGACCCTATTATAAAGCTGATGCCCGGAATTAATTTCATCAGTAAAGAAACATTAATTTCCATCTGGGCTTATGGCAGCCTCTGCGATAGCAGCAGTTAATTTCCCCCCTCCACTTGTGACAGCCGATACATTAAAGAACCCCTGAACCTTAGTGGAAGATTCTCCGGGTACTGATTGAATATTACTGATAACATTTGCCAAAGGAGTCGCAAATAATTCCGAAAAACCGCCAGGCCTATTGGTTTGTAATATTACTCCGGACAAAAATTCAAATGCCATCGGGTCAATGGAATGAATCTCCAAATACAAGGAGTCTCCTACCACGTATGGG